>Ga0187783_10000324_pt1 | contig 35194 bp, 29 predicted proteins | sample 1015_SJ02_MP02_2_FD_132471 | JGI IMG/M metagenome (GOLD analysis project Ga0187783, IMG submission 132471) | Tropical peat soil microbial communities from peatlands in Department of Meta, Colombia - 1015_SJ02_MP02_20_MG | ecosystem: Environmental > Terrestrial > Soil > Wetlands > Peat | place... | reverse complement strand
TTAGTAGGTACTAGGACATATGTACACAAGAATTGTCACCCGGGAGCTATTCTCTTGCCTGGCGCTGTGGAGAAAGATATGAGAGCGGGTTGACGTGGCGAAGCGGGGACGACGGTTCCGAGAGGGATCGTGCTCGCTGCCCAACCCGCCCAACACTCGCAGGCTTTCCTTCGCTATCCCACGCAGTGTTTTCAGCAAGTTGGGAGAAGTGATCGGCTGGCTTGTTGCACAGGGGCGATACAATTCCAGCTGCATAACCGCAGCCGCTTGATCCTTCAAATTTGTTCAGACCCCGAACCCGCCCCAGCCATAGCGTGCAATCATGAAAGACGCCTATAAAGCGACTTATCCAGTTGGGTTGAAGGTGCGCGTGGCGGATCGCGCGTTCTTAGAGAGTTTCCTGGCAACGTGGAAGTACCACCATAAACTCCAGCCCGACCAGCTAGCCTACGCCAATAGAATCGCGACCGTCGAAAATGTGGGCTTCTACCACGGTGGGGACCAACTCTACAACCTTGAAGGTATTCCTGGAATCTGGCACGAGCAATGTCTGCGGCCGATCTAGTAGACTGTCTGGCCGAAAATGCGACAGGACGGGCCGTCGTCCCCCGCCATACACCTGAGCCCGCGGACCGTGCGTTTCGATTGGAGTGCCGTCTGTGCTCGGATCGCGGCAAAGGTCTGAGCAGGGGGAGGCGTTGCACAAAACGTTGTACACGACCCCCCACCCTTCGTTCTTTGTCGATAGCCCGCAGAAATCGGCTATTGCCAGCTGCCCCGGTCCGCAAGCGTTTGACTTGAATGGCAGCGGCGTCCGGTCAGAACGAAGTGAGGCCGAGGAAGAGGTTTGTGAAATCGTTGGTGGTGGCAGGCACGACGAGGTTGTTGGCCGAGGAGAGAAAGGCGACCGTATGAGCGTCGCCGGAAATGGCAGGCATCAGACTATCGCCGTTCGACTGTTGGGGGGGCGGAGCGCCGGTCAGGGTGGGATTGGTGCTGCCCTGGCTGGCGAGCGACGTCGAGGGCGTGCAGACGGATATCGAGCTCGAGAAACCGACGCACAGCTTGCGTACAAAGATGTTCTCCACTCCGTTCTGCGTATTGAAGCCGAGATTCGAGGCCCGCGAGGCAAAGGCGATGAATTCGCCGGAGGTCGAGTTGGCGGTGACCGTGGTGCTCGCCTGACTGATGCTGGGAGACTCGCTGAGAGCGTTGGCCGGGGTCGTGCCGTCTCCGGTTGAAACCAAATAGATGGCCGGGCTGCAGTTCGTGGTGATGACAGTGCCGGTCAGGCAGGTGTCATACATGTAGACCTGTTGCGTAGGGCCGACGCCGGCGATCAAATTCGTAGCCGTGGAAGCGAAGGTGACAAAGCGGCCGGCGCTGGCGACCTTTGATTCCGAACTGACCCCGTTTGCGGGCGTAACACCGTCGGGCGTGGAGACGAGCGTGTTGAAGGGAGCGCAATTGATTACCGTCGTGAGACAGACGCTGCGCACGAAGACCTCCTGCTCGCCATTGGCATTGGGGGCGGTTGCGCCGAGGTTCGATGCCGCCGAGGTGAAGGAAACATAGGTGGCGTCATCTGAAACGCTGGGCTCGGAACTGGCCCCGTTGCCGGGTGTGACGCCGTCCGGAGTCGACACCAGGTAGGTGGTTGGCGTGCAGCCCGAGGCCGTTGAGCCCGTGCACGTATCCCGCAGGAATACCTGCGGCGTGATACCGTCGAGGGTGTTGACGCCGGCCACAAGGTTGGTTGCCAGCGAGACGAACGCCACGTAGCGGCCGTCGGGACTGAGGGACGGATTGTAGCTGTCTCCGTTGCCGGGCGTGACGCCGTCGGGCGAGAGGGAAGCTAACTGACCGGCAGCGCAGGTGGTCGAACTGGAGCCGATGCAGATGGGCATCCAGTACACTTGCCGGTTGGTCGGCGCGAAGGTAATGCCAGCGACAAGGTTGGTCGCTGTCGATGTGAACGCGGCGTGCGATCCGGTGCCGTCGATCGAGGGTTCGGAACTTGAGCCGTTGGAAACGGCCTTATTCGGCCCTACGCTGACGTCGGCCGTAGTCGGCGTGCACGCGCTGTTCCCCAAACATGTGGTGCGGACAAAGATGTCGCTGCTGCTGTTGGATTGGTTGAAGAGCAGGTTCGTAGACGTTGAGGCAAAAGCCACTGTCGAGCCGTTGGCGCTGATTCCCGGCCCCGCTGTGGTCAATGTGGGCGGTCCCACGGCGCAGTTGCTTCCGCAGATGCCGGCGTTCGCTTGCGCCCCGTTGTAGCCGACATCGAGTAGTTCCGGCAGACCCGAAGTCAGAGTGGGGTTCACGGCAAAGGTGATGACGTTGGAAGCGCCCCCGCCGGGTGCAGGGTTGACGACTTGGAGCGTATGCACGCCGGCCGACGCGAAGCTTCCCGGATCGAGTGTGGTCATAATCTGCGTGCTGCTGGTAAACGTGGTTCCCGCGGCGGGAGCCCCTCCGTCGATCTCGACCTCCGAACCAGGCACCATGTTCGACCCCGCGATGGTCACGCTCGTGTTCGTCGTCGTTCCCGCCGAAAAGTTTGCAGGAGAAAGCGAATTCACGGTGGGAACGGGGTTGTTAACCATCAAAGAAATGGGCGCTGACGCGCCGCCACCTGGGTCTGACGGCGGTCCCGCGGCGGGATTGATGACCACGATTTGAACAGCGCCGGCGTTTGCGACGTCGGAGGTTTCGATTCCGGTCTCGAGGGTCGTGGGATTCACAAAGGTCAACGTGCGGTTATCGCCGTTCACGGTCACCGTCGAGGTGGCCAGGAAGTTCAATCCGGTTATGAACAACTCGAATCCGGAGCTGCCGGCAAGTACGCCGCTCGGTGAAATCGAGGTGATCTGAGGGATCGGCGTGGTCTGCGGGAGCACCGTGAAGATCAGCCCCGAGGAGGTTCCGCCACCGGGCTGAGGAGTGAAAACCTCGACCGTCACCGAACCGGGACTCGTAATCAAACTTGCCGGCACCTGCGCGGTAATCTGGTTGACGGTTCCGAACAGAGTCAAGAGCGGCCTGCCGTTCCATTCAACAAGCGAGGCCGGGGTGAATTGAAAGCCGCTTACGACCATATTAAACAGGGGCTGGCCGGCCTGAACACTCGAGGGATTCAGTGCCTGAATGCGCGGGGCCGGATAGACGATGTAGTCATTGCACGCCGGCAGAACGGCCGCCGCGAAAACGAGAAGCGCAAAAGCCAGCCAAGATCTTCCCCGCAAAAGCTCACCCCTTAATTGTGGGTCGGCGCCCAGACCCGCGGGCGCAATCCTAGAGACTACTAAAAGATGGCAATACGCGACAATCGGATGCCTGAGGGGGAGCGGGGGCAGGGCAAGTCCGATCTCGATCCCGGGAACGACCCCCGGTTGCCCAAGCCGTCGTAACCTCCCTTTAATGTAGCTTTCCTAAGCTCACATGTTTTACTCTTGGGGCGTGGAAACCGAAGAACGCGAAACGCGCCCTCCAAGCGGTAATGCGCCCGAACATCGCCCAATTCGGCCTGCGAATCACCTGCCTGCTCGCCGTCTGTTCCGCCGCAAGCGGGCCGGCGGCTCTCGCGCAGTCCTCTGGACCTGATTCCTCGGCGTCCGACCAGTCCGTTTTTCTCCCTCTCGCAGCTCCACTAGGCGCCCCATGGCCGCCGCAGAACGGAGCCGCGAATGCGCCTGCCTCCGCAGACTCGGATCCCGACGATTCGCTGACGCTCTTCCCGCATTCCGAGACGAGTCGCTATTGGATTTCAGGACAAGCCAACATCGTGTTCCAGTGGCATCCCGCGTTTATCGCCGCCTACAGCGGGCCGCACAGTTTTCGGGCGGTGTCGGAGAGCGCGACTTCGAGAGTGTTCACGCTGTACACCGGATATGAGTTGACGCCCACGACGGAGCTCTATCTGGATATCGAGAGCGCGGGGGGACACGGCTTGAGTGATTCGCTCGGAATGGCCGGATACCCCGATCTCGACGTCGTTCGCGTTGGGCTGGTGAGCCAGACGCCGTACGTTGCGCGCGGCATGATCCGCCAGGTGATCCCGCTGACCGATCAACGCGAGACCGAAGACCGCGGGGCAACAACCTTCACGCTGGCCACTACGGTCCCCACGCGACGCATCGAGATACGAGCGGGCAAATTCAGCATGGTCGATTTCTTCGATACGAACACCTACGGCAGCGACAGCCATCTGCAGTTCCTGAACTGGTCGGTCGATAACGACGCCGCGTACGACTACGCGGCGAACACGCGCGGCTACACCGACGGGGTCATGATCGAGTACGACGATCATTGGTTCTCGGCACGCTTCGCCGAGTCGCTGATGCCGAAGGTTGCCAACGGGATCAATTTGGACGCCGACATCGCGCGCGCGCGGGCCGATAATCTGGAATTCGATTTCGCAGGCAACCGCATACGCCATCGCCCGGGCGTATTCCGCCTGCTGGCCTACCTCAATCACGCCGACATGGGGAATTATGAGGAGTCGATCCGCGAGTTTCTCGACCATCAGACGGCAACCCCGGACATTACGGCGACTCGCCAGCAAGGCCGTCGCAAGTATGGATTCGACTTCAACGTGGAGCAGGAAATCGCCAAGGATATCGGGGCCTTCGGCAGGCTGGGCTGGAGCGACGGCCGAAACGAATCGTTCGCCTACACGGAATGCGATCGGACGGCCGAAGGCGGCGTGTTCTCGCAAGGCACGCGCTGGGGCAGGCGAAACGATCGCGCCGGCGTGGCCGTCGTGGCCAACGGAATTGTGGCGGCGCATCAGGAGTATCTCGCGCTCGGCGGACTCGGTTTTCAGCTTGGCGACGGCGGCTTAACCTACGGGCTCGAGAAGATCGTCGAAGCCTTCTATACCGCGCAGGTCTGGCGCGGTGTGTTCGTGTCCTACGACGTGCAGCACGCCAACAACCCGGGATACAACACGGTGCGCGGGCCCGTGCTCGTGTCTACGGCTCGGTTGCACGTCGATTTTTGACGAGCCCGGAATCCGCCGACCGGTGGGGTTCTGCCCAGGGAAAACCGAAACCCAGTGAGGTTGTCAAATGCGACGAGCCGCTGCGAAGACCGTGATTGCCTTCCTGGTCGCCATACTCTTGCCGGTGCTGAACGCGCAGACAGCACGCCAGCCGCAAAGTTCTCCGTCGGCGCCCGCCGTCGAGCCATCCGATGCCGCTTCGCCGGATGCGATCATCGCTGCCGTGTATGACGTGATTTCCGGCCCGGCAGGAAAGAAGCGGGATTGGGACCGCTTCCGCTCCCTCTTCGCGTCGGGTGCGCGATTGATTCCCGTTGTTTCTTCATCCCAGGGCGCATTCCGCGCGGTGGCCATGTCGCCCGATGAGTACGCGACGCGCGGCACGCCCTACTTTGAGCGGAACGGCTTCTACGAACGGGAGATCGCGCGCAAAACGGAACGCTGGGGATTCATCGTCGAAGCCTTCAGCACGTACGAATCCAGGCATAATCGCTCCGATCCGACTCCATTCGAACGCGGCATCAACAGCTTTCAGCTGTTCTTCGACGGCAGTCGCTGGTGGATCGTGACGATCATGTGGCAGAGCGAAACGCCGTCGAATCCGCTTGCGCCCGATTTTCTGCCCCCGCCCGGCAAGTAAGGGGGAATGTTCCGGGCCCGATCCAGACCGTAAACCGTGGGGCCGGTAGAGACGCGCACGTCCGGCCGGGCCCAGATCTGGTCTGGACTAGCAGCGCAGCGGGGGTTTGTGCGAGGATTTCGCGGAATCGAAACGTGCACGGAGGACTCGGCGAATGTTTGAACCGGACCTGCTGAAGGGCCGGACCATCCTGGTCACCGGCGGCGGCACGGGGCTTGGACGATCGATGGCCCTGCGGTTTGCCGAGCTCGGTGCGCGACTGTTTCTGATCGGGCGCCGTGAGGATCCGCTCAAGCAGACAACCGAAGATCTTCGCGCGAAAGGGGCGCGCGCGGCCTACGCCTGTACCGACGTGCGCGACTTCGCCGCAGTCGAGGCGGCGATAGCGAGTGCAGAACGAGAATTTGACCGTCCATTCGGCGAAATCGACACGCTCGTGAACAATGCGGCGGGGAATTTTCTCGCCCGGACGGAAACCCTCTCGCCGAACGCGTTCCAGGCCGTGGTCGGAATCGTTTTGCAGGGTACCTTTCACTGCACGCTGGCACTCGGACGCAAGTGGATAGCGGCCAGGCAGGCCGGGAACGTGCTGAACATCGTGACGACATACGCGGCCGCAGGTTCTGGTTCGGGATTTGTGGTGCCTTCGGCCTGCGCGAAAGCGGGAGTCCTGGCCCTGACGCGGTCCCTGGCCGTTGAATGGGCGCGACACCGGATTCGCCTCAATGCCATTGCGCCGGGACCATTTCCCACCGAGGGCGCCTGGTCGCGACTGATGCCCACGAAGGACTTTGAGGAGCACGCGCGAGAAGCGCACCCGATGAAGCGATTTGGGCGGCACGAAGAGCTCGCGAACCTTGCTTCGTATTTGCTCAGCCCGCAGGCAGAGTATGTGAACGGCGAGTGTGTGGTGATTGACGGCGGACTGTGGCTGCGCGGCGCGGGCGAATTCAACGATGCCGTCGATATTCCGGACGCCATGTGGGATGCCTTCGAACAGGCGCGCAGAAAATGACCTTGGCTCTTGACGGCAGCAAGCCCGGCTCGCCATGGGATGAAGGAAGCTTTCGGCGGCAGGCTTCCCCGCTTTGCACAACACCTAGAGGTCGAGAAAGACCCGAGCCCGGTAGCCCTGCCCAGTGCATTCGATGGCAAATTGGTGCAGGGTAACCGCTTTGATGTAGGTGCCCGCCGCGTGGCGCTCGCGATTGAATGGCTCGCCGTAGGCGACGCCGCGAACCTCTCCTGCAGCCCCCGCGTGCGGCTCGGTCAAGGCCAGGACTTCAACTCGTCGGAAGACGATTTGATCGGCGTCCGCGATAGCGAGGATTTCGGCGAGCCAAGCGTAGAGCAGGGATTCAAGCTCGGCAGCAGTTGCCAGCACCTCACATCGGGCGCACTCTTGAACTTCATTGGCCGGACAGGCGAGCGAGCACAGAGCCAGAGCCGCATTCTCAAACAGCTCCTGGAGGCTGCCCCCATAGGCGAGAAAGCCAACGTCGGCAGGATGCTCGATAATCTCAAATCGTTTCATTTCCGCCGGTTGCGCAACCGCGGTTCCCGCCCCATGGATGGGATCGATCCGGTGCTCCTGACCATTTATGCCACAGTACGCGAACCGCGTGCGCGGTTGATTGCGGCCGAAGTCCCGCGGTCCCGGACGCCCCTCCTGCGTGTGCTAAAATGAGCGCTCTGAGCGAGGGAAACGAATGAGATTTGGAGTTGTGCAGTTTCCGGGGTCGAACTGCGATGACGACGCCTACCACGCGGTCGGCTCGGTGATCGGCCAACCCGTCGAGTTCATCTGGCACCAATCGCAGGAGGTTTCCGGATTCGACGCGATTATTCTCCCGGGCGGCTTTGCCTTCGGCGATTATCTCCGCACCGGCGCGATTGCGCGCTTCTCTCCCGTGATGGGGGCCGTCGACCGCTTCGCGCGCTCGGGCGGGCTTGTACTTGGAATTTGCAACGGTTTTCAGATCTTGCTCGAAGCCGGACTGCTTCCTGGTGCCATGATGCGCAACAAGGGCCTGCGATTCCTCTGCCGACAGGTGCACATCCGCGTCGAGACGACCAGCACCCCGTTTACGTGCGCGGCCCAGCGCGGCCAAGTCTTGCAGATCCCGATCGCTCACATGGAAGGCAACTATTTCTGCGGCCCCGAGCTGCTCGCCGAACTCGAGCGCAACGATCAGATTATCTTCCGCTATGTTCATCCCGACGGGCGTGACGCCGGGGACCGCGCACGGGGAGTCGCGCCCGAGGAGGATCGGGCAGCGAATCCGAACGGTTCGCTTGGTGCGATCGCCGGTATTTCGAATCGCGAACGCAACGTGCTTGGGCTGATGCCGCATCCGGAACGCGCGGTTGAAGCCCCGCTCGGCTCCGCAGACGGCCTGGCGATCTTTCGTTCGATGGTGGCGAGCCTTAACCCCGCCCGGGCGCAAGAAACGGCTCGGGTCCACGCGTAGGTTGCGCGCGAAACCTCCGGCAGCCCTTTTACCTCAAAAACCGGTCCGGCCTGGTCGACACAGCGTGTTGCCGGCCAACGAGGGGTCAAACGAGGCGGTGCTGGTTCGCCGAGCGGGATCCCGACAAGGGCCCGCACAGGGGTCGTGCCTCAGCTGACATCGAATCGCCCTGAGGGGGAATCGGCCCGGGGGTTAGCCCAACACGCTTTCCCCAGCAAGGGGGCGTTCTTGGTTTGGCGTCGGGTGTTATCCCCTTCGTCACCAGCCCCTGGTCGGTTCGTAGCCCCCCCTTTTCGCGCATGCTACGCTTCGGGTCTGAGGCGCAGTGCCGCTGGACCGGCCGCCGTGCTCGGCCAGGAGCCTCCGACCAGCCGTGTGCACGACCTCCGGCGCGAGGCCGGTATAAAGAACCGCTGATGGCATTCAACAAGAACAAGGCGCTCGAGAGCGCGCTCAAGTACCTCAATCAGGGCAAGTTCGCTCAGGCCATTGGCGAGTACCAGCAGATCCTCCGGCAGGACCCCAAAGACCAAGCCACGTTGATGACCGTGGGCGACCTGTTCGCGCGCCAGGGGGACATGTCGCACGCGATAGAGTACTTCGAGCGACTTGCCAACGTGTACTTGGCTGACGGGTTCAACAGCAAGGCGATCGCCATCTACAAGAAAATCGCCAAGCTCGCCCCGACTGAACTCGGGCCGCTCGAGCGACTGGCTGACCTGTACGTTCAGCAAGGCGTTTTGAGCGAAGCGCGGCCATTGTTCCTGCAGATCGCGGAAGTCCATCTGAAGGCGAACCGCTCGCAGAGGGCGGTCGAGGTTCTACAGCGATTGCTTGCTGTCGAGCCGGACAATCCGCGGGTGCAGATGCGGCTCGCCGAGCTGTACAACATCATGGGCCAGAAGAAGGAAGCGGCCCAAACGTATATCGCCTACGCGCAACACTTGCTCGAGCGGGGTGAAGCTGCCGAAGCGGAGAAGGTGGTCGAGCGGGCGCTCGAAGTCGAACCGAGCAATCCGACCGCTCTCTTGCTGAAGGGCAAAGCCCTGGCGGGAGCGAAAGATTATGCCAATGCGGTAAAAGTCCTTGGCAAGCATCCAGAAGCCGAAAGCGGCGGCGACGTGGCAGACCTGATCGTCGAGCTCGAAATCGAGTCCGGGCGAACCGCCAATGCGATCGACTACGCACGGAAGCAGCTCGCACGCGGCCACCAGCATTTTGGACCCCTCCTCAAAATCACCGACGCGCTCATTGCCAGCAGAAAAGCGGTTGAGGCCCTCGAGCTCTTGCGCGAGCTTCGCGAACCGATGATCGAAGCTGGCGAGCAGGACAAATTCGTCAAATCCCTGACCACGCTCACCCAGGAGGTTCCTGACTCCGCCGAGGGGCTCGAATTGCTGGTCGACTATTGCCGCCACACCAGCGATCCCTTCCGCCTCAATTCGGCGCTGTCACAGCTTTCCGATTTGTATACGAGCCAGGCGAACTATGCGCGGGCGGAGGAGTTGCTCCAGGAACTCGTCGACCGGAATAAGAACGATGAGCGGCTGGTCGAAAAGCTGAATGAGTTGCGGGCACGCTCGTCTGGAACCTTCCAAGCCGTAAGTACCCCCGCCGCCGTGCCAGACAGCGCCCCCGCGCCCGAGATGCCCGTTGGGCCGTTCACCATCCCGGCGCCCGAGGCCGGGTCATCAGAAGCCCAATCGACGCCGAGTTCGGTGGCGGACCCGGAATTGGACGAGGACACCCAGCGATACATCGCGCAGGCGTTGACGGACGTTGACCTGTTCTCCAGTTACGGGCTGACCCAGAAGGCCACTCACCTGCTTGAGCACGTTCTACAGCGGGCACCGAGGCATACGCCGACACTTGAGCGCTTGCTTGACCTATACCTTGGAGCGGGCAACGAGAAGCGCACAGCGGAGACCGCCTCGCTGCTCGAGCAGATTCACCGACAGCGCGACGACGCAACAACTGCGGAGCACTTTTCCGAATTACGCAAGAGATTTCAAAAAGCGGCGGGATTGGGCGACGAGGATATGCCGAAAGCCCCGGCACCGGGTGCCTCTGCCGCAGCCGAGCCCGACATTCCCGCGCCGCCTGCGGCGGGACCCATCCCGCCAAGCCCGGTCGAAGCGGCCGCGCCTGCGGAATTTGAAGTGCCCCTTGCAGCTGGCAAGCCCGAACCGGAAGACTTGCCGGCCCCTCAGGAGCACGCGCAGCCAGTTGAGGAAGAGCGTCCGGCAACTGAGGTAACAGCCGAGGCGGGCACCGCCGCCGAAGAGGTGGATCTATCGGAGGAGTGGGAGGCCATGGCGCGCGAAACCGTAGCGCCTCCCGAGGCCGCGGCCGAGACAAACGACCTCCCGTCCCCGGAAGTTTCCGAAGAGGCTTCCGAGCAACCTGTCGAAGTCGCCGAAACAGAGATCGCGCAGGAGCCCGTTGAGCCGGAAACACCACCTGAAGAAACCATCGAGGTGATAGAGAGCCCGGCGGCGGAGGAAATACCCGCGGCGAGCAACGGCGATTTCGCCATCCCGCCGGTCGAGGCCGTATCCGGGGGCAGGGAGCATGTGGTAGCCACCGATGATTTCATCAGCCAACTGGTTGCTGAAATCGACCAAGCCGACGAGCCCGCGCCTCTGGACGTTCCTATGCCGCCGGTTCAGCCGTCGCCGGCTGTCGTTGCCCAAGCCTCGAGCCCCAGGCCTCAGCCCGCACACCGCGCGCGTGTTCCAGCGCGGCCTGCTCCAATCTCTCCGCCAGCCGCCGAACCGCCTCCACAGGATCTGAGCGGGCAAACCACGGCCGAGAGCCTGAACGAACTATCGGAAATCTTTCAGGAGTTTCGCAGCGAACTGGGCGAAATCGACACGGAAGAGGAAGATCTCGAGACGCATTACAACCTCGGAATCGCCTACCGCGAGATGGGGTTACTCGACGAAGGCATCGCGGAATTCCAGAAGGTGGCCAAAGCGGTTGACCGGGGTAAGCCCTTTGCCTACGCCATGAACTGCGCAACGTTTCTGGCGCTTTCGTTCATGGACAAGGGGCAGGCCAAGGTCGCCTCGTTTTGGTACCAGCGGGCCCTCGAAACGCCCGGCATCGACCAGGAAACGAAGCTGGCATTGCGATACGATCTGGCCGTGGCGCAGGAATCGGCGGGCGAATCGAAATCGGCACTGGACAGTTTTCAGCAGGTATACGCGATGAACATCGACTATCGCGATGTAGCCGACCGAATCGCCGCTCTGCAGAAGCAGCCCACCCGCGTCTGATCGTCGCCTTTCGACCCTCGAAAGACCCTCTCAGGCTCAACAGGCCGCTGCTGGCTCAAGCAAGGCGATCACCTGCGCGGCAATGGCCTCCCCGCGCCCAATTTCGCCGACGCCTTCGTTCGTTTTCGCCTTCAAATTGACTTGCTCGGGTCGGATACGCAAGGCCTTGGCTAGCGCCGCGCGCATCGCGGGGAAATAGGTACCCAGCTTAGGCCGCTCGCAAATGATCACCGCATCGATATGAGCGATGCGCAACCCCTGTTCGTCAAGGAGCTTGCGCGCGTGCTCGAGAAACAGCAGGCTCGAAACCCCTTTCCAGGCGGGATCGGTGTCCGGGAAATGCGCGCCGATGTCGCCGAGGCCGGCGGCGCCAAGCAGCGCATCACAAAGCGCGTGGCTCAGGACATCGCCATCGGAGTGTCCAACCGAGCCTTTGTCGAAGGGAATCTGGACGCCGCCGATCATGAGTTTCGGGCCTTCGGCCAGGCGATGCAGGTCGTAGCCGATTCCGCCGCGCGTTCGATCACCCTCGAGAGTTGAGCTCATCGCGGCTGGCGCTCTTCGTTCAGGTAGAAGCGCGCGAGATCCATGTCCGAGGGGCGCGTGATTTTGAGGTTCCGTTGGGAGCCGAGCACCACGAAAACATCGTGCCCCAAACGCTCGACCAGCTGAGCCTCGTCCGACCCGGTGACGCCATCCTCTTGCGCTTTGCGGAAGGCGTCGCGCAGAAGCGTGTAGGAAAAGGCTTGCGGGGTCTGCGCCAAAACGATCCGCTCGCGAGGAATGGTTGCGGTGATCAGGGCGACATCCTCCGGCAGGCTGGTGCGCTTTACTTCCTTGACCGTATCGATGGCCGGAACGCCCAGAATGGCAGCGTCGCGCGCGCCCGCTTCCGCAACCAGGCGATCGACTTGCTCGCGCGTGACGAAAGGCCGAACGGCGTCGTGCACGAGAACGATTTCCGTCGATGGATCGACTTGGGACAGAGCGTTGGCCACCGACTGCTGGCGCGTGTCGCCGCCGTGAATCACGCGAGCCGGCCGACCCAAGGCGGCCTTGGCGACTTTATCCTCAAGTGCGGCCATATCGTCGGCGCGTGCGGCGATGAAAAAATGCGTGATAGCCGCACTCGTGGCGAGCCTTCTGAGCGTAAAGATCACGAGCGGCATGCCGTCCAGTTCGAGGAACTGCTTCGGCACGCTCGCACCCATGCGTGTGCCGAGTCCGGCAGCAGGAACAATGGCCACAATTCGCTTCATGAGGAATGAAGTCTATCGCAAGGGCAAGGCAAAGCGCACGCCCCGAACCGTCAGGAGCGCCCGGTTTCCGGGTACAGCGGCCTCGTGGGGCGCTCGACCGGGCCAGCTTCCTGCGCCCGCGCTCCGAGCGGCGCGTCGGCCGGACTGGCGATGACGGCTCGGGCTTGATCGGCTCGCTCGTCATATCGGCCGAAGATCATTTTGCCGGCCGTGGTTTGGTGTACCGAGGTCACGATGATGTCGATCGTCTTGTTGATCATGCGGCGGGCGCCGTCCACAACAACCATGGTGCCGTCATCTAGGTAAGCGACGCCCTGGTTGTATTCCTTGCCTTCGCGGAGAATGAAAACTCGCATGGTCTCCCCGGGCAGAACTACGGGCTTCAGCGCATTGGCCAGCTGGTTCACGTTCATGATGTCGATGCCCTGCAGCGTGGCTACTTTGTTGAGATTGAAATCGTTGGTGACGATCTTGGCGTCGTAGCGCTTGGCCAGCTCGATCAGTTTCATGTCGACATCGGCGATCTGGGCGAAGTCGTCCTCGGCGATTTGCACGTCAAGCTGCGGCATTTTCTGAATGTGCTGCAGAACCTCCAGGCCGCGGCGTCCGCGCTGCCGTTTGAGCGGATCGCCGGAGTCGGCGACGAGCTGCAATTCGCGAAGCACAAACTGGGGGATGATCACCGTGCCATCGAGAAACTGGGCTTCGGCGATGTCCGCCACGCGACCGTCAATGATCACGCTGGTATCGAGCAGCTTCGACGTGGGCCTCGAACTGCGCTCGCTGCCGAACAGACCACCCAGGGCCTGCAGATTCAGCATATCTCCCTTGTTGGCCCCTAGGACTAGACCGATGTAGGCCATGACCAGAAACACGGCCAGGCTGAAAAACGAGCGGGTGCTTTCCGGCATGGTCGTATGCGTGAGGATGAGGGAGGTCAGATAGGCGCCCAGAATTCCCAGGATCGATCCGGTGGCCGCACCGATCAGCCGACGGAGCGTCGCGCGACGCAGCCGCAGCTCAAAGAAGATCACCGCAACAGCAAAGAGGATACCGGCCAGAGTGGCCGTCTCGCGAGAAAGGCTGAAGGGCCGAAAATGAAAACCGGCGCCCGCGCAAACAGCCACAAAGATGATGCGGATGGCCAGCATGTCCCAAAAGGTTCCCACCTGTCCGTAGGTGGGCCGCGAAGATGTCTTGAGGGGCATGCTTTCTACTGCTGCGCTAGGCGCAACGCGCGCATTAGAAGTCCTTTGCATCGTGGCACCTGATAAATCCTTATGAAATTATTTATGATTCGATAACTTCCGCGAACGCTCGGAAAGATTAGCACCCCGTTCCTGCCCGGCTCATCAATGACGTCGAAGACGGCCGGTATGATCCGCTGAAAGTCGCCGCTATGAATCGCTTAGTATAGCACCGTTTTGAAACGGGGTTGTCAACGCCGTCCGCGGTCGAACGCAGGTCAATCACAGGTAGTAACGCGCGACGCGCCTGCCCACGGCGCAAAGAAGCTCCGAAGTGACGGTGTTGATCTCGCGCGCGACATCGGAAACGCGTATCTCGGCCTGGCCATCCTTGCCGTAGAGTGTGACCACATCACCCAAGGCGACTTCGGGCACACCGGTGACATCGAGCATGGTGAGATCCATGGAGATGACGCCCACCAGCGGAACGCGGCGTCCGCGAATGATCGCACAGCCGTGATTCGTCCGCTGCCGCACGATGCCGTCCGCATAACCGGCGTTGATTACCGCGATCCGTGACGGCGCCGCGCTCGTGTAACGGGCGCCGTAGCCCACCGGTTGACCGGCCGCAATGTCACGCAGGGCAATGATTCTGGCGCGGAGCGAAAGGCAGGCCTCGAGCGAGAGCCTTCGGCGCACGTCCCGATCGATTTCCGCAGGCGCGAAGGACTGGTAGTACCCGTAGAGAATCGCGCCCGGGCGAACCATATCGAACCACGTGCTGGGGCGCGCGCAGATCGCGGCGCTATTGGCCATGTGCACCATCCCTGGCGAAATTCCCCGCAAGCGGAGACGATTCAGGCAATCGCGGAACACCGCTTCCTGATCCTCGCTCTGCCTGGACTCGAAGTCTTCCGAGGAGGCCAGATGCGTAAAGGTACCCTCCAGCGCGACATGTTTGCTGCGCGCCATCTCGCCGGCAAACGCATCGATGTCTGACGGGGAAATGCCCAGCCGGTTCATTCCCGTATTAATCTTTAAATGGAATCGCCACGGCCGGGATTTGCTGCGCGCGGACCTGGCGGCACGGTCGAGGTGGGCGACATCCTCGACGCGGGTCACCGTGGGGGTCAGGCCGTTTTTGATCAACCGCTCTTCTTCTCCCGGCCAAAAACCGGTGAGGATGAGGATTCGTTTGCCGATGCCCGACTCGCGCAGCTCGACGCCCTCACTGCCGCAGGTGACGCCGAACCACTCAACTCCCTGCTTTTCCAGAGCCTTGGCGATCGGCACGGCACCCAAGCCATAAGCGTTCGATTTTACAACCGCCAGCACTTTGCGCTTTCGACCGATCTGCCGCCGCACCAGGCGGAGGTTGTGAAGGATGGCCCGAAGCGAGATCTCGGCCCAGACCGGCCGGCCGTTGGCATGGATGGCTTTCATCGTAGGCCCGAACCTTCTTAAGATGCCAGACTGCGCCCGTGCGCGCGAAACAAATCCCGAGATTCAATCCCCGGGCGCAACGTTTGGGTAAACAGACCGAGAAGGGCACAGTGCATGCCCGCCGCCGACAGCCGAGGAGCGGGTCGATAGGGCCCGGAATGCCCTCAAAATATGATGGTTACAAGAAACATCGGGAGAGCGGGAGTGGACCGAAGGGCTTCCCAGGGCGGCCCCGCGGGCGGACGGCCTGTGGCGAAATTGACACGCCCCTAGCCCTCCTCCCCGATCGTGGTCCAGGCATCGGGCGCCGCTTCTTCAAACCGGGTGTGGCGGGCCAGGAAGACGAAATTGAGGCTGCCCGTCGGCCCGTTGCGCTGCTTGGCGACAATCAACTCGGCTTTGGCCCGATCTTCTTCCGGGAGATCGGTCTTGTAAAAATTCGGTCGGTTGATGAACAGGACCACGTCCGCGTCCTGTTCGATAGCCCCGGACTCGCGAAGATCGGCGAGCTGAGGCTTGCGTTCCTCGCGCTCGGGCGCGCGCGTGAGCTGGCTAAGAACCAGGACGGGGACCTTCAGTTCCTTGGCCAGCCCTTTCAGCGCCCGAGAAATGCTCGAGACCTCTTCCTGGCGGTTTGTTCCTCGTCCCCTCTGCGTGGGCAGAACGAGCTGGAGGTAGTCAACGATCATCAGGGAAAGACCGCGGTCGCGCTTGAGGCGGCGCGCTTTGGCGCCCATCTCGAGGACGGTCGAGGAGGCCGAATCGTCGATCCACAGGGGAGCTTCGCCGAGTGTGGCCAGGGCCGAGGTGATCTTCGCCCAATCGTCGCGATTCAAGTGCCCGGTGCGGAACTTGTGGGCGTCCACGCGCGCCTCGGAGGCAAGCAGGCGGAGCAGAAGGGACTCTTTCGACATTTCCAAGCTGAAAACCGCCACGGGCTCGTGTCTGCGCAGGGCCACGTTTTCGGCGATGTTCAGAGCCAGGGCGGTTTTTCCCATGGAGGGACGAGCCGCCAGGATGACGAGTTCGGAGGCTTGCAGGCCGGCCGTTTGGTTGTCAAGATCGGCGTAACCGGTAGCCAGGCCCGTGATGCGGCGTCCTTGGCTGAAAATGCGCTCGAGTCTTTCGAAGTTTTCGCGGACGAGCTCCTTGACGCCGACGAGTCCGGCGCGAACGCGGTCCTCGGCCAGCTGGAAGATGGCTGACTCGGCGCGGTCGAGGATGGCGTCGGCATCATCGGCAGCCGCGAGCGCCTGTTCTTGGATGGCTGAGGCCGAGAAGACCAGGTTCCGCAACACCGCCTTCTCTTTGACGATTCGTGCGTAATGGTCGACATTCGTTACGCGCGGCAAGCCGTCGGCCAACTGCGACAGATAGGGAATGCCGCCCGCCGATTCGAGTTGGCCGTTGCGGGCGAGGTCCTCCATCAAGGTGACCGTGTCGATGGCCTGCTGTTTTTCCGCGATTTGCACCATGCGCTCGAAGATCAGCCGGTGCTGGGGCAGGAAGAAATCATCGGCGCGCAGCCGTTCGACCGCGGCGTTGAGCGCGTGGTTATCGAGTAGCACAGCCCCGAGGATGCTGCGTTCGGCCGCAAGGTTCTGTGGCAGGGGGCGTTCGAGGGCTGCGTCGGTGGCCATTTTTTAGGTTCGCTTTATTTTCGCCCAAGGTGCCCAGCTGGCGCAAGCCCCCCCGCCGGCCGACTGGCCATTCGGCGGCAAGGTCGGCTGGCCGAAGTTCCTGTCGCCTCCGGGATCGTTCACAGTTTCTGTTGCCCGGGCGCGACCGATTGTGCCACTTCAAAGCCAAGACTCAATCGCATTTGGAAATCCCCCCATGTGGAAAACCCGTCGCTCGAGCCCGGATGCAAGAAGGCAGGGCCGAAAGGAAAGCGGTCCGGTGTGGAAATTGCGATGGAAAACCGGTGAAAAAAGGCGCACGACCCCGCGCGCTCCTCCGGTCGGCGGTGCTTGAAGCGGGCTATCCCTCTTTCTGGACGGTGACTCGTACGTTCGCGCTGACTTCGCGGTGCAGCTTGACGGGCACCTCGAACTCGCCGACGACCTTGATGGGATCTGCCAGCGCGATCTTTCGCTTGTCGACGTTGTAGCCTTGGGCGGCGAGCGCCTCGGAAATGTCGCCCGAAGTCACCGAGCCGAAGAGCTGATCGTTCTCTCCGGCCTTGCGCGAAAGGGTGAGCGAAACGGAAGAGAGCAGATCGGCCAGTTTCTGCGCCCCTTCCTTCTCGGTTGCTTCCTTCTTGGCGAACGCCGCGCGCATCTTATCGAGCCGTTTCAAATTGCCCGGCGTCGCTTCGACGGCCAACTTCTTGGGCAAGAGAAAATTGCGCGCATATCCTTCGGCCACGGTGACCAGTTGGCCCCGCGTGCCAAGCTTCTCGACGTCTTCCTGCAAGATTATCTGCATGGTGTTCTGCCTCGAAAATGGTTCGACCTAGAGCTCGGCGGCGAAGGGCAGCAGAGCGATATTCTGCGCGCGCTTGATGGCCACGGTCAGCCAGCGCTGGTGTCGCGCGCAGGTGCCGGTCATTCGACGCGGAAGGATCTTTCCGCGCTCCTGAATATACTGGCCGAGGACCTCGGCTTTCTTGTAGTCGATGAAATCGACCTTGTCGACGCAAAACCGGCAAACCTTCTTCTTGCGGACGAAGCTGCGCTTGCCTTTTCGCGGCGGCCCTCCCGGGCGCGCGCCCGGTCCGCCCGGCCCTTGCGGGCGAGGCCCGCTCGGGGGCGCCGGAGGAGCCTGCTGGTGTTGGGGATTCTCTTCTGCCATATGCCTCTCCCTCGTTTCTCGGTTGATTACGACGAGGCGACGGCTTGTTCGCCGCTCGCCGCGCCGCCCGGCGCTGGCGCCGTCTTGCGCGGACGTCGCGCTGCGCGCCGTTCGCGATGATGCTTGAGCTTCGCCTGGCGCTTCAGTTCCTCATCCAGGCGCACGGTCAGATACTTGATCACGGGGTCGGAAACCTTGAGCCGTCGCTCAAGCTCTTTGATCACCTCGCCCTGCGCGGAGTGGACAATCATGTACACGTAAAATCCTTCGCGGAGCTTGTGTACGCGGTAGGCCATTCGCTTGCGGCCCCACTTCTCGGTCTTGTCGATGCGCGCTCCCTTCTCCCCTGCGACGTGAGTGAGAGTCGCCACGATTTTGTCGATATCCGGTTCCGGCGTGTCCGGCCGGCAAATGAAAATCAAATCATACTGTCGCTCTGGCTCTGGCATGTCTTCCTCGATTCTTATTCCTTCCGCTCTGGCAGCGGATTCCCTTTCATTCCGAGGCTTGGCCATCGGACGAAATCCGGCCATTGAACCTCGTCATCGCCTTGCTCACACCCTCGGCGAGGATGAGCTCGACGGCCTCGGCGGCTTTCCCAGCCATCTCGTCCGCGATCTGCCGTTCGTCCCGGTCCATCGGACGCAAAACATAGTCCCGCAACTCGCCCCAAACCTTCTCCGGGCCAACACCCATGCGCACGCGGATAAACTCCGTTCCCACGGCCTGGACCACCGATCTCATCCCGTTGTGCGTGCCGGCGCTGCCGTGCTCGCGAATGCGCAGCCTGCCCCAGGGCAGGTCGACCTCGTCGACCAGCACGATCATCTCGGCCGGGTCACAATCGTACTTCTCCATCAACATGCGCACCGCCGCTCCACTGAGATTCATAAAGGTCTGCGGCTTGGCCAGAATCACCGCATGCCCTCCGAGCTCCCCGCGGCCGACCAGCGATTTCGCTTCCCTGAGCCTGACCGATATGTTCGCACGGGCGGCCAAACGGTCGAGGGCCCAAAAGCCCATGTTATGCGGCGTCTGGTCGTATTCGCGGCCGGGATTTCCGAGCCCGACGATGAGCCGCACGAGCGGCCCTCGGGCGCGCTCTGCCTTCCGTCCCAAGACTCGCGAAAGAAATTTCGTTCGCTACTTCTCCTTGCCCTTCTTCTCGGTCTTTTCGGCCTTGGGAGCGGCTTCCGGCGCAACCTCCGCTTCGCCCTCCTCTTCCTTCTTGCCCTTCTTGATGACCTCGGGCTCGGCAGGCGCCGTCTCGGCCGCGACCGCGGCTTCCGGTTGAGGCTCCTCTTCCTTCTTGAGCGTGACCACGTGCGCGATCACGCGCTCCGGATCGGTCACGAGCTTGACCTTCGCAGGGTCGAGCGGCAGGTCCCCGGCGCGAAGCTGTTTGCCGATGACCATCTCGGTGACGTCAACTTTGATTTCCTCGGGAATGTCGCTCGGCAGGCACTCGACTTCGATTTCGCGCGTGACGGTTTCGAAAATGCCGCCTTGAACCTTCACGCCTTGCGGCTCACCGAACGTGTGCACGGGCACTTTGACGCGCATGCGCACGTCCATAGCGATGCGGACAAGGTCGGCGTGCAGCAGTGTTCCGCTGACCGGATCGATCTGCCAATCCTTCAGCATGGCGCGCTCTTCCCTGCCGTCCGCAACCTTGACCGTGAAGATCGTGTTGTGACCCGCCTCGGACCGAAGAATCTGGCTCAATTGCTTCGCGTTGACCGACAGGGCGAGGGCTTCTCTCTTCGCCCCGTAAAGGACGGCGGGAATCTCCCCGCCCCGGCGCGTGCGACGCGCGGCGTTCTTGCCGCGCCCTTCGCGGATTTTTCCGTTGACTATGATTGCTTCCATCGTCTTCCCCTTGCCTTCGCTTTCCTAAATAAACAACTCGCTGATCGAGGTCTCCTCATGAATGGACTGGATGCCGCGGGCCAGCAGCGGCGCCACGCTGAGCACCGTGATTTTGTCGAGCTTCTGCGCGCAGGAATTGAGCGGAACCGAATCGGTCACCACCACCTCTTCGATGGCCGATTTGTTCAGACGCTCGACCGCCGGGCCAGACAGCACGGCATGCGTGCAGGCCGCAAACACCTTGGTCGCCCCGTGCTCGATCAGTGCCTCCGCCGTCTTCACCAGCGTGCCGGCCGTATCAATGATGTCGTCAATGATCAGCGCCGGACGCCCGTGCACATCCCCGATGAGGTGCATGACCTCGCTCACGTTCACGTCGATTCGCCGCTTATCCACGATGGCCAGCGGGGCATCGATCTTCTTGCCGAAGTAACGGGCGCGCTCGACACCGCCCGCATCGGGCGAAACCACGGTCATGGGCCCCAGCTTCTTCCTCTGAAAGTGCTCGACCAGCACCGGCGCGGCAAACAAATGGTCCACCGGAACGTTGAAATAGCCCTGAATCTGCGGCGCGTGCAAATCGAGGGACAACACGCGGCTGGCCCCCGCCGTCTCGAGCAGGTCGGCCACGAGCTTGGCGGAAATCGGCACGCGTGGCCGGTCTTTGCGATCCTGCCGTGCATACGGGTAATAGGGAATCACCGGCGTAATTCGCTGCGCCGATGCGCGTTTGAACGCGTCGATCATCAGCAGCAGTTGAACCAGATGGAAATCCACCGGGTTGCTGCACGGCTGCACGACGAAAACATCCTCGCCCCGCACGTTCTCGAGAATCTGGTAGCGGGATTCGCCGTCGGAAAACTGGCCGTGCTCGGCGCGGCCGGGCGGAACGCCCACGAACTTGCAAATGGCCTCAGCTAAGGCTGGGTTCGCCGTCCCGCAAAAAATTTTTAGCTTGTCGTGAGCCAAAGTTCGCCTCAGGCCGTTGGACGCCAGCCGAACGCCCGGCAATACCTTTCCCTGGACAAGGTTTCAGCGACGAAAACCGAATCTTCCGGAAACACCCGCGCGGCTCGGCGCGCCTGCGCTGGGCTTCGGAAAACTCCGAACACCGCCGAACCGCTGCCTGCCAGCGCGGCTTCCGCGGCTCCTCGCTCGAGCAATCCGTCTCGAATTTCTTCGAGCCGCGGATGGCGGCCGAAGACAGGTCCCTCGAAGTCGTTCGCGACCTGCCCCTGCCGGCTCCAGCACAGAGCGCAGAAACCCCACATATTAGGGGGTCTGGCGCGCTTTGTCAATTCGGCCGAGAGCCACCCGTAGGCCTCTTTCGTGCTTACCCCGATATCCCTCGGCGAGACGACCAGGATCGAGCGGCGGGGCAGGTCGGGCAGGGGATAAATCTCGTCCCCGCGATTGACACCGAGGGCCCGGCCACCGAACAAGAAGAAAGGCACGTCCGCTCCGAGTCGAGCGGCCACCTCGACAAGTCTGGCCAATGGTAATTGCCGGGCCGTGAGGCGCAGCATACCGGCCAGCGCGGCTGCCGCGTCGCTCGATCCTCCCCCCAGTCCTCGGCCGACGGGGATGCGCTTTTCGAGCTCCGCCTCGATTCCAACCTCCACCCCGAGTTCGGAGCGCATGGCAGCAATCGCGCGATAGACCAGATTCTCGCGTCCCTTCGGCAGCGAGGGGTCGTCGCTTCTGAGCTGAATTCCGCCCCGCCGGGCAGAGGACAAAGTGAGCGTGTCGTGCAGAGAGAGGGCCTGGAAAACGGTACGCAGTTCGTGGTAGCCGTCCGGACGCCTACCGAGCACGTGCAACTGCAGATTGATTTTGGCAAACGCAGGAAGCCGCACGCAACCGTTCACCGGCCGAGCTTACTGCGGCTTGACCGTTTCCGGGGAGGATTTCTGCGCCAGGCGCTTTTTGAGGCTTTTCAGCTGCGCGTCAAGGTCGCTGACTTTTTCCGAATCATAGTCTGCAGGGACCGCTTTTTGCCATTCCGAGGCTGCGCGCTCCAGCAGCTCGGCGGCGCGCTCGTTCTGGCCGAGCTTCAGATAGACATCGCCGAGGTGGCTCAAGATGGTGGGATCATGGCTATCGTGATCGATAGCCTTGCGCAGATATTCTTCGGCTTCGGCGAGCTTGTCCTGCTTGTAGTAGGCCCATCCGAGGCTGTCGAGATAGGCGCCGTTGTTGGGTTCCTGCTGCACGGCTTTTTCAATCAGCGAGGTCGCCTCGCCCAATCGCACGCCCCGATCGGCGAGCATGTAGCCATAATAGTTCAGCACCTGTGCGTTGTTGGGGTTTTCGCCAAGCACCCGGCGAAACTCCTCTTCCGCCAGATCGAACTTTTTCTGCCGTTCGTAAATCGCACCCAGCATGAACCAAGCCATGGCTTTGTCCTCCGGCAGGCGGGCCATTCCCTCGGCCTTACCGGCGGACTGCTCGGCGGCGGCATACTCCTTGCTGCGCTCCTGCACCTGCGCCAACTGGATATAGACCTGCTCGTCGTTCTCGTTCCCCTGCAGAAGGGTCTGGAGGAGCTTGGTGGCTTGGGCGCCGTCGGCCTTTTCGCCATAGAGCATGGCCAGGGTCATGGTCAAGTTCGGGTCGCGGGGGCTTTCGGCGAGCGCCCTCTTGGTCTCCGCGATGGCCGGATCGATCTCCCGATCCTCGCGGTAGGTATCGATCAAAAGCATCTCGGCGCGCTTTTGCGTGTCCGGGCCGAGCTTCCCCATTTCGCGGAATGTGTCGATTGCCGCCGGGTAGTTTTGCGCTTCGCGATATACGCGACCGAGCTGCTCGTAGAGGATACCGAGCGCGCCGGGATTTCCGGCCGCCTCTGACGGGGACCGCTGCTCGGATTTGACGCCCGCGATAGCGTCGGTCAACAGCTTGATGGCGTCATCGTAGTGCCCCTGGTCCTCATACAGCATGGCCTCATTGAAGACGACCTCGAGGTTCCCGGGCGCCAGCTGCTTGGCGTGCAAAATGCTGCTTTGGGCCTGATCGAACTTGCCGAGCTTGCGATAGAGCTCCGCGAGGCGCACGTAGTTTTGGTAGGTTCCCGGCTCGAGTTCCGCGAGCTTTTGAAACTGCTCGAGGGCCTGGGGATATTTTTGCTCCTCGAGCAAAGCCTCGGCCAAGCCGTGCCGGTGGTTGGGCTCGTCAGGATCCTCGTCAACCGCCTTGCGATAAGCCTCCTCGGCTTTCGGCCAGTCCTTCTGCTGGGAATAGGCGTCGCCGAGCAAATCGTAGAATCCGGGCTCGGCCGAGTCGCTGGCGGCCTGGCTGAGCAAAGTGATGGCCTCTTCGGAGCGGCCCTCGTCAATCAAAAGCTGGCTGAGCTGCTCGAGCGCCTGGCCGTTGTCGGGCTCGCGCTCGAGAATCGCGCGGAGAACCTTCTCGGCTCGCGCATGCTGGTTTTCGAAACGGTAGAGGCGCGCAAGCCACAGGGCGGAATAGGAATCGTCGGGTTGGAGCGCGAGGATGGCCTGGAACTGTTCGATCGCGTTGTCGAGGTTCTCCTTCTGCACCTCGCCGCCGGCCATGTCGCCCAGGTTGCGGATATAAATGCGGGCCAGCAGGCGGTGGGCGTCGATGTTGTTGGGGTCGCGGTTGAGGGCTTCCTGCGCCTCTTGGACGGCCTCCCGGATGTGCTGCGACTTGGCATAGATTTCGGCCAGCCGTTCTCGGATGACTGCCGAATCGGGCGAGAGGGCGAGCGCCTTCTTATAAGCTTCGATGGACTGCTGGGCGATTTCCGACTGGCCGTTGGCTTCGTACTGCTGCTCGAGCATGTGTCCGAGCGTGAATTCGTAAAACAGATCTGCGCGCGATCCGGAATCCTGGGCCGAGGACTGTCCAAGAGCAGACGGTGCTCGGACGGCGCGAGGAGCAGGTCCCCCGAGCGAGTAGGGCGGTGCGAAGGCGACTACGATGGCGGTGACGAGCAGTTTTGTCATGGTCGATTCAATCGGAATTGTTTTCGTGAGAGCACACAAATTTCCATTATGATACAGGGGTGCGAGGGCGTCAAAAACTTCCCCCGGCATCGTTGCCAGAACCAGGCACCCATACTATGAGACGCGCGCAAGCCGCTTCGGGGTGCTTTGGCGAATCCGGTTTGGCGGGCGATACGAGTTCTACCTGATCGGTTAGTTATCTCATAAGTATTTCACATAGCAGGGCTCGGGCCAACGGGCGGGACCGACGGCCGATCTGGCCAGCGGTTCGGCCGGGCGAGAGGCCTGGGCTCAGGCGGGAGTCAGAGATGAGCATTTGGTTCGTGGCGCGGCTCTCAGCCTCCCGCGCCGCGGCAGCACTTCTGTTTTCCGCGTTGCTGGGACTGCAAAACAAGCCGGTACCGCCCGCTGCTGTTCCGCCTGCGAATCGAACGCCCTCCTCCGAGACCAGCCGCGTCGAAACCCTGGCCGAACTCTCCTGGCTTGACGGCCGCTGGCGCGGCAGCTGGGGACCGCGCACGGCCGAACAGAGTTGGACCTCTGCTGAGGCCGGTCTGATGCTGGGCGATTTCCGCGTCATGGAAGACGATAAGACCCTGCTCATCGAGCTGTTCACGCTCGCGCAGAAACCGGACGGCGTTGAGCTGCGCTTCCGGCACTTCACGCCCGAACTGGTGCCCTGGGAGAAGTCCGGGGCGACAGTTCTCCGCCTGGAGACGTCCGACTCGAAGCGGTTTGTGTTCGTCAACCGCGCAAGCGGACAGCCCAAGCGATCGATCCTTACCGAGGTCGACCCGGATACCTACACGTTGCGGTCCGAGATCGTGCCGGCCAACGGCTCAATGGAGGTGGTCGAGATCACCTTTCATCGAGAATTGCCGACCAGCGGAAAGGCGGCCAAGCACCATCACTAGCGATCCCAGCCGGCCATGACAGCAGATCCGAGCCCCGCAAAGGCCGCCCGACCGAATGCCACGGGGGGGGGTTCGCGGTCATCGCCCCATCTCGCCGCACGGGTCGGATTGTTTGACGCGACCATGGTGGTGATGGGCGGGATCATCGGTTCGGGCATATTCATCAATCCCTACGTGGTGGCCAAGCTCGTACACACGCCGGCCATGATTCTCGGCGCGTGGATCGCCGGCGGACTGCTGGCCTTGATCGGGGCCTTCATTTACGCCGAACTGGCCGACCGCATGCCGGAAGTCGGGGGACAGTACGCGTACATTCGCGAGGCCTACCATCCCATGCTGGGCTTCCTTTTCGGATGGGCTGAACTCTTCGTGATTGGAGCAGGCGGCAGCGCCGCCGTAGTGGTGACCTTCGCCGAGTACTTTCGCGAACTGACCCGACTCACCGTGCCGGAGAACTGGGTGGCCGTCCTGGCGGTCGTCTTGCTGGTGGCCATCAACTGCCTAGGCGTGCGTGCCGGCAGCAGCGTTCAGAGCTTTTTCATGGTGCTGCGCATCGTTGGCGTTGCGCTGGTGGTCGGATTCGGCGCGTGGTTCATGATGACGCCGCGCGCGCCGGGCATCCCCTGGCGTCCCCTGCTCGATCGCCCCTTCTCATTCGATCTTCTCACCGTGTTCGGCGCCACGATGATTCCGATCTTATTCGCCTACGGCGGTTGGCAAACCTCGAACTTCATCGCCGGCGAAATTCGAGAGCCGCGAAAGAATTTGCCGAGGGCGCTGCTGCTGGGAGTGGCGGGCGTGATCGCGCTCTATGGATCGGTGAACTTCATCTATGTGGGGGTTTTGACCCCGGGGGGGTTGGCCGCTACGACGACGCCCGCTTCCGAGATGATGCGTCATGCGCTCGGCGGCCTCGGCGCGAAATTGATTGCCGTGGCCATCGCTATTTCGACCATCGGATTTCTGAGCCAAGCCATGCTCACCTTTCCGCGCGTGTATTTCGCGATGGCCGAAGATGGGGTGCTGCCGAGCGCCTTAGGGCGGCTCGGCGAGCGAAGCCGGGCGCCGGTTGCGGCCATCCTACTGCAGGGGGCGGTCATCATTGCCGTCGTTCTGCTCGGCACCTTCGAGCAGATTCTGAGCTATGTGGTGGTCATGGACTGGCTGTTTTTCGGGTTGACGGCCAGTTGCATTTTTGTGTTCCGCGCTCGCGATCGGCACAGGGCTATCGGGAAGCAGGGGTCGGGATCCCGGGTCCCCGCTCATCCCTGGACCACGGCTCTGTTCACCCTAACCGCCTGGCTTGTCGTTCTGAACACGATTTACAAATATCCTCGCAACGCGGGTGTTTCGCTATGCATCCTCTTCGCCGGCGTACCGGTTTACCTGGCCTTCCAGCGATTTGCCCGACGTCACCACGAAATGAGGGTCGAATGAGCTCCCGGCGTGAAATCGGATCCGTGTACATGGAGTGGGCCAAACTCCATTCCCGGGCGAAATTCGGCTTGGCCGGAAGCGACCTTCTGCACTATCCGCTTCCTGAGCTCGGCGCGCACATCGAGGATCTCTCCTTCTCTCCGCCCGGAGGTTACGGGTACAAGCCGCTCCTGGAACGGCTGGCCGCCCATGCAGGGGTTTCCGTCGAACGAGTGGTTCACGCGCAGGGAACCTCCATGGCCAACCACCTGGCCATGGCCGCCTTGCTCGAGCCCGGCGACGAGGTCCTGGTCGAGCAGCCGGGCTATGAACCCATCGTGGCCGTAGCACAATATCTGGGCGCGAGGGTGCGCAGGTTCCCACGAACATTTGAGGACGGATTCCAGGTCGATCCGCGCGAGGTTGAGCGCAGTATCTCGCCGCGCACGCGGCTGATCGTCTTGACCAACCTGCACAACCCGAGCGGGGCACGAACCTCCGATGCGATCCTGGGGATGGTGGGAGACATTGCCCGCAGCCTTGGCGCGCACGTCTTGGTCGATGAGGTCTACCTCGAGGCCTGCTTCGACTCCCCCTGGCGGTCCGCCGTCCATCTGGGTCCCAACTTCATCGCGACCAGCAGCCTGACCAAGGCCTATGGACTCACCGCGCTGCGCTGCGGGTGGGTCCTGGCCGCCCCGGCCCTCGCCGAGCGCATGTCGAGGATCAATGACCTCTACGGCGCGAGCTCCCCCTACCCGACCGACCTACTGAGCGTGATCGCGCTCGATCGGCTCCCTCAGATTGCGGCCCGCGCGAAAAACCTGCTCAACGCCAATCGCGCTCTTCTGAAAACATTTCTCACCTCGCGAAAGGACCTTCTGGCTATCTGGCCCGAGGCCGGAACCATCGTGTTCCCGCAACTCGGCACAGGCCACGCGGATGCGTTCTGCCATCTGCTCAGGGAGAAATACGAAACAGGCGTCGTTCCGGGACGCTACTTCGAAGCCCCGCAGCATTTCCGCATCGGCGTCGGCGGGGAAACAGAGACGGTGCGTGAAGGGCTCGCGCGCATCGGCGCTGCGCTCGACGAGCTGGCCGGCGCCCAGTCCTAGGCTAGGAGCCGGGCGGCGGAAGAAGGGGCGGGCGCTCGGTGCCCTTGCGTCGCTTCTGAACTTCGATTTCAGAAAACAGCATGGCTGGGGCGGCCGCCGCCACGGGAATTTGGCCGGATTCAGCGCCGCAGATTCCGTTAAATACCTCCAGCGTATCCCCGGTGACGATGATGTTGTTGAGGGAAAGCAGCGGCGTGCCCACGATGTCGACCCCGCGCACGAGCTCGTCGGGTCGGCCGTCCGGGTAGACCCGCCACACCATCACCGGGATCACCTGAAAGGCTTGTGGGAGAGCGCGCTGCGTCAGCGTGAACCCGCCCTGAATGTCTTCGAAGTACAGCCCATAGGGTTTGTTTTGCCTTTTGATTTCATCGATCAGCCTTTGCCGTAGCTCGGAATCTTTCACCGTGTTTTTCGAGGTGACGATCAGGTTCCCTTGGCGCCCGGTCGGCATGAGCCCCGCTTGCCTGCGCCCGTGCCCGTTCGAGTGACTGAAATTCACGATGGGCATTCTCGACATGAGGAAATTCTTGAGAATGCCGTCTTGGACGGCCGTGACGCGCTGGGCGGGCACCCCTTCGTCGTCGTAATCGTACGAGCCGGCCAGCTTCACCCCGTTCAGTTCCTTGAGGGTGGGGTCGTCGACAACGGTGAGGAAAGTCGGAAGCACCTCCTGATTCAGCTTCTTGGTGAAGGTTTGCCCTTCGGCCTCGTCCCGCTGACGGTGGCCCTCCAGGCGGTGCCCGAGAACCTCATGAAAGAAAACGGCGGCTGCCCGGCCGGAAAGCAACGCAGGTCCGGCATAGGGTTCGGCCGCAGGCGCGGCCCGGAGGGCCTTGAGGTCGGCGGCCATCTTGTCGACCTTGGCGGCGAGGGCGGATTCCGAGGGGAGCAAGTCGGCTGAAGGCGCCTCAAAGGATTCGACGCGCATCAGCTCCATGCCGTCATCGGCTCGTGTTTGCGCCTGAATCACCAAGCGGGCGATGGCCGAGGGCCGCTCCAGGGCGGCCCCTTCGCTGGTGGCGAGAAAGGAGCGGCTCGAGCTGGCCTCGAGAACCACGGCGGAACTGTACACCAGCGGGTCGTTCAGGAATTCGCCCGAGATCTTTCGAATGCGTTCTTCCCATTGTTTCTGGTCGAGATCGAAGCGCGGGCGCGATTCGTTCACGTACCTTTCGGGCGGATCTTGCGAAAAGTCAGGAGATTGGTCCTCTTCCTGCGAGCGCACCGCCTGGTTCGTTTTCACTTTCAAGAATGCGGCGGAGGCCTGCTCGTATTCGCGATTGGTCAGCTGCCACAGGACGCGCGCCGTCGCATCGGGGTCGTCCTCGAGGGGCAGCAGTCCTGAAATAATGCCGCTCGGCCGGTTTTGCGTGTGGGTGTTGTCCAGGGCGGCCGAGCCGACACGCATCATCACGTCGGCCTGCCGACGGCTAAGCTGGATGGACATAAACAGGCTGCCGCTTGTCCCGCCAACGGTGTAACCGGTCACGTCCGTGACCGCGTAACTCAAGTAGTACGGCGCCGGGTCAGACTTCGCGAGGTCGCTCGAGGCCCGCTTCAGCTCGCGCTGCATGGTCTCGAGGAGAGCATCGTGCGCAGACTCGGAAGACGCTACGGCCATGGGAAGAAGGGGGGCAATCGCCAGGAGCCAGACGGCGGGCCGGAAAGAGGATCGATCCATCGATTCGCTAGTCCCCGAGGAAGGGCCAATCTAGCACAATTCCGAACAACCGGCCCGATTTTCTCGGAATTCGCAGCGCGTATCGAACGTCTTGCAAAGCGTTTCCAGCGAGTCGAAGGCCCACCCGCTTCCCGCAGCGCTCCCCCAAGTAAAATCGGATTGCCAAAAGAGTGCGAGCCAAATCGCACCCCTGGTCCCGTACCGCCGTTTTCTGGTGGATCTTCTCTTCGCGCATGGCCAGGTGGAACTCGAATTCGCCTTCAAGATCGCCGTCGAGTTGCCGGCGGTGGACAAGCGCTTCGCGCTTGGCGCCGGTAATCCGCTCCTTAAACAGGGCGTTCGCTAAACCTATTCACAGCGGAGCGCGGTCGCCGGGTCGAGCCGAGAGGCGCGCCAGGCAGGCAAGGCGCAGGCCACAGCGCCAACGGTCAGGACCAGGAATATGACTGCGGCGAAGATCGGGAGTGCGAGCGGCTGGACGCCAAACAGTTCGCTCCGTATGAGCTCGGCGGAAACCGCTCCGCCAATGGTTCCCACAAGAAGCCCGCTTGCCGCCGGACGCATGCCGTCAAGCAGCATCAGTCGCATCACGGCCAGCCGCTGCGCGCCAAGGGCCATGCGCACCCCGATTTCCCCGGTGCGCTGGGTGACCAGATAGGAAAGCACGCCATACAACCCCACGGCGGCGAGCAGCAGGGCGAGGCCCGCAAACAAGAGAACCAGCATGGCGCTGAATTTTACGTCGGCCGTCGATTGTCCGATGATCTCGTCCATGGTGAGCACGTCGGAAACGGCGAGGCTTCGATCGAGGCGCGCGATCTCCCTCTGAATGGGGAGCGCGAGAGAGGCAACGTCCTTGGCCGAGCGCACCACCAGTGAACCGTAGCCAAAATTCCCGCCGTAGAGTGGGAAGTACATGGTCGGCTCCACGGGCCGACTGAGCCAGGAGCGGACGTCGGCCACAATCCCCACGATCTCATGGTAGGCGCCGCCCATACCCATGCCGATGTTCACGCGCTTGCCGAGAGGGTCCTCGTGAGGAAAAAACTCTCGCACAAACGACTCAGAAACAATAACCGCCTTGGCCTGCTCGAGCCGCTCGGAATCGGTAAAGTAGCGTCCTCGCAGGAGCGGAATGTTCATGGCCGCAAAGTATCCGGGATCGGCCGCGCGGATTACGGCGTCCAGCTCGTGGCCGGGCGCGAGCGGAGGGCGGCCTTCAATCGTGAACGTGCTGTCCATCCAATGGCCGTTTCCCGGAAGCGTCGTCACCGCTCCCGCCGCACTCGCGCCGGGTATGGCTCGAACGCGGTCGAGAAGGTCGGAGAAGAATTCGGCAACCTGCGGCGGCCCGGCATACCTCGCGTCAGGAAGGTTGACGCTCATGGTCAAGACGTTGCGCGTAGCGCACCCCATGTCTACCGCTCGCAGCTCGGCAAAGCTCTTGAGCAGAAGGCCGGCTGCGCTCAGCAGTACCACGGTCAAGGCGACTTCAGCTGCGAGCAGGAATTTGCGAAGCCGCGACCGGGATTGGCCGCCCACCACCGAGCGAGAGGTTTCAAGCAGCCCGGCGGAGAGTTCGACGCGCGTTCCGTAAAGAGCAGGCAGAAATCCGGCCACGATGCCGCTGGCCACCGCGACGAGGAAGGCGAAAAGGAGCGCCGCCCGATCGATCCCGATCGCCGACGCACCGGGAATATCTGCCCGGGAAGTCAGGATCCAACGAAGTCCTGCAAACGCCAGGAAAATCGCGAACGCTCCGCCAATCGAGCTGAGCAGCAGCGTCCCGGTAATCTGTTCAGCCAGCAATCGCGAGCGGCTCCCGCCGAGTGCTGCGCGGATGCGAAGCTCCGTCCGTCGGCTGGCCGCGCGAGCGACAAACAGACTCGCCACGTTCAGGCACACGATCAGCAGCAGACAACCCACTGCTCCCAAGAGCAGGTAGAGCGACCTTTTCACATCGTGGGCGAGATCGTCCTGCAGGGGAAAGACGTCAACGCTCTTTCCTACCAGGGTGTCGGGATGATCCTTGTACATGCCCCGCTGGATCGCGTCGAGCTCCGCATAGGCCTGCCGCAAGGTCACACCCGGCGCGAGGCGCGCCCACACGTAAAACACGTGACTGCCGAGAGAGTGCATCTGCGCCGCCGGTTTCTCATGATAGACGGGCAGCCACAGCTCGGTGCGCGGATCCGGATAAATGAAAGAGGCGGGAAGAACGCCGATAACGATGTAGGGCCTTGCATCAAGGAAGATGGATTTCCCGATGATCGACCGGTCGGCTGCGAAACGGCGTCTCCACAGCCGGAACGTGAGGAGAGCTGTGGCATTGGCCTGCGGCCGGTCGTCATCGGCAGAAAACAGACGGCCGAGTACAGGCTGCACGCCCAGCATCGGAAAGAAACGGTAGGTGCAGAGGCGGGTGCCGATAAACTCCGGCAGTTCTCCCTGGCTGCCCACGAGATTGGCGCCACTCTCTCCGACCACGGACATGGCCTGGAAGCTCTGGGCCTGTCTTTGCCACTGCTCAAACACGCCTCCGGAGACCACGTTTCGCGGGCCGCCATCGAGCACGTCCCTCTCGTACAAGCTTACGAGCCGGTTCGGCTGAGTGAAGGGCAAAGGCTTGAGCAGCACGGCATGAAAGACGGAAAACAGCGCGGTGTTCGCGCCGATCCCGAAGGCCATCACCAGGACGACCACGAGTGTGAACCCCGGGGTGCGCACGAAGCTCCTGGCCGAATAGCGCGCGTCGCGCCAAATTCGTTCAAGGGAGGCGAGCATCCAGACTTCGCGGCACCGCTCGATGATCGAGGTAGGGTTGCCGAAGATTCGCTGAGCGGATTCGCGCGCTGCCCCGGCACCCAGGCCGTCGGCACGATTCCTTTCCTCGCGCATGGCCAGGTGGAATGCCAGCTCCTCTTTTAGGTCGCGATCGAGCTGGCGGCGCCTGGCCGCCGCCCGGATCTTCAACCGCGCGGTCGAGAGTAATTCGCGGAGCATTTCCGCCCCATCTCGCCGCCCCCAACGTCTTCCGCCTCCCGGGGGCTGCGTCTTTGGAATTCCCAGCTTCACGCCGGCTCGAGAATGCGGCCGATCGCGGCACTCATGCGGTTCCAGTGCACTGTTTCTTGGGCCAGATGTTTTCGTCCCGCTCCGGTGAGCCGATAATATTTTGCGCGGCGATTGTTTTCCGACATTCCCCACTCGGAGTCTAGCAGGCCGCGCACTTCGAGGCGATGCAAGGCGGGGTAGAGAGCCCCTTCTTCGACGCGCAGCACCTCTTCGGTGGTTCGATGGATGTATTCGGCGATTGCGTAGCCGTGCAGCGGACCGCGCGTCAGGGTTTTCAGGATGAGCAGGTCGAGCGTGTCGCGCAGGAGATCGCCCGGCTCGGTGCGGTTCTTGCCCATAAGAATCTTAGGGGAGGAGCATACTCCTCGCCCGCCATGGGATGCAACAAAGATCATCTGGGTAGCAAGGGGAACTTGCCGGTGGAGGAGCGGCGCCGAGATGTGCCCACGGCGCGTGCGGGTGGTCGATGGCCATGAATTATTCTGGGGGGATGCCCGCATTAAATCGTTTTTAAGCAAGCAAACGGGCGGCAAAAATCCGCCGTTCGGAATACGGTTACCATGTACAATCCCTCGAGTCTCGGGCTTGTGCGTGCCATTTTTCCGCTCGGGGGGAGCGCGGGTTCGATTTCGAACCCTCGATTGAAGACAATTTCGGTCGACCGAAGATGCTTCGATGCGCCCACACTTTCGCGGCGAGAACTCCTCAAGCAAGCCGCGGCAGCCGCAGCCTGTCTTCCCCTGGGCAGCGTAGAAACTCCTTCCCGCTTGGGCCCGGCCGGGCCCCTCTCGCGCGCCGGATGGCAAAACAGCAAGCCTCTTCTGACCGACGAGGACGAGCTGCTGCTCGAGGAGATCGAACACGCGAGCTTCCTCTATTTCTGGGAGCAGGCCAGTCCGGAAACCGGCCTGGTTCGCGACCGCTGCAACGCGCGCACACCCGACAAGAAGGATTTAGGAAACATTGCGGCGACCGGGTTTGGCCTCACCGCGCTCTGCATCGGCGAGCAACGCGGTTATATCTCCTACGCACAGGCCAGGGACCGGGTTTTGAAAACCCTGCAATTCCTGTGGAGGAAGCTTCCGAATCACCGCGGATTCTTTTATCACTGGACGAACATCAATACGGGCGCTCGCGTTTGGGATTCCGAGGTATCGTCGGTAGACACGGCGATTCTCCTCTGCGGAATTCTGACTTGTCGCCAGCACTTCATCCATACGCCTGAAGTTGGGGAATTGGCCGAGCTGATCTTTAACCGCGTGGATTGGGCCTGGCTGTCGGAAGACACGCTCATCCTGCCCGGAGGCTGGACTCCGGAGACCGGCTTCCTGCAGTACCGCTGGGACAACTACAGCGAACTGATGATGATCTACCTGCTGGGCATCGGAGCCTCGCGGCATGCGCTGCACCCGGATACCTGGAACGCCTGGAAACGGACGATGTTCGAGTACGACGGGATCCGCTACGTCGGTTCGTTCGCGCCGCTCTTCATCCATCAGTATCCGCAAGCCTGGTTCGATTTCCGCAACAAACGCGACAAGTATGCCGATTATTTCCAGAATTCGATTGTGGCCACCGACGTCCACCGCCTCTTCTGCCTCAGCCTCTCGAAAGAGTTCTCCGATTACGGCAATGATCTGTGGGGTGTCACGGCGTCGGACTCGGTGAACGGGTACAGGGTTTGGGGCGGCCCGCCGAGAACCGGGCCGATTGACGGAACCGTGGTGCCCTGCGCGACGGGAGGATCGATGGTCTTTCTCACCGCCGCGTGCCTGCGCGTGCTGCGCAACATTCGCTACAACTACGGCGCCGGAACGTGGAGCCAGTACGGTTTTGTGGACGCCTTCAACCCGCTGATCAACTGGTACGACAGCGACGTGATCGGAATCGACGCGGGCATCACCCTGCTCATGGCAGAAAACACGCGAACCGGATTCGTGTGGGATACGTTCATGAAAAACGCGGAAGCCCAGCGGGGCATGGAGCTGGCCGGGTTCGAGCACTACGAAGCCCCTCTCCCGCAGGAGTATCTGCCCTCGCCCGCCCCGAACGATTCTTCTGGGCCCTCGGGCGCTCAGGGCTGACGGACGCCGACGTCTCGCTTAACTGTTGGCCCCATCCATCGCGCGGGCCAGCAGTGCTTCGGCGTGCAGGGCGCCTGCGGGACTGTCTTCGTGCTTGAAGTAGGCAAACACGTCGCCGGCTTGCGCGAAATCCCTGACCCGCGAAAGCAATTCCTTTTGCGCCTTTGCCGAGGACAACTTTTGCGGATCGCGGAGGCGCAAATAGCAGAAATCCGCCGTGCGCACCGAGGGTGTCTCGAGTTTTTCACTCTCGGCCAAACATAGCGAGGCATTCGCGCCGCGCAGCAAGGAATAGATTTCCTCGGAAAACCAAGAGGGATCCCGAAACTCAAAAGCGGTGCGCTGGTGCTTGGGCAGTTCAGCAAGGAAATCTTTTAACCGCTGGGCGTCGCACTTCAAGAAGGGCGGAAGCTGGAACAGCACGGGGCCGAGTCGGTCGGCCTCCCCCAGCGGCTCGAGTGCGCGGAGGAAGCTCCTCGCCGTCTCGCCCGCATCGCGCAGGCGCTTGATATGTGTAATCGACTGGTGGGCCTTAATAGCGAAACGGAAATGCGTCGGCGTCGAGGCGATCCAGCCCTCGAGCAATTTCGCGGTGGGAAATCGCCGGAACGTGTAGTTCACTTCCGTTGAATTCAGCCGAGTCGCGTAGTAGCCGAGAAATTTTGCCGAAGCAAGTTTGGCGGGATAGAACGACGGCTTCCAGGCCGCATACGCCCACCCCGAAGTCCCCGCGTACACGGTGCCCATGGCCGGCTAGTTTAGCCGGAAAAAGGGCGCGCGTCGAAGCCGGATCACGCCGGGGTCTGGGGGGCCGATCGAAGTCGGAATTTTTCCGCAGGGGTTCGGTCCGTGGGCGGTCCTAGAACAGTTCGGGCTGGCCGCGCGAGTCGTCCCGCTGGCCATGGTCGAAAGGCAATCCGAGATGCTTATAGGCGAGCCGAGTGGCCACGCGGCCGCGCGGCGTTCGGTCGAGCAGGCCGAGCTGCATGAGGT
>Ga0187783_10000323_pt1 | contig 35237 bp, 30 predicted proteins | sample 1015_SJ02_MP02_2_FD_132471 | JGI IMG/M metagenome (GOLD analysis project Ga0187783, IMG submission 132471) | Tropical peat soil microbial communities from peatlands in Department of Meta, Colombia - 1015_SJ02_MP02_20_MG | ecosystem: Environmental > Terrestrial > Soil > Wetlands > Peat | place... | reverse complement strand
TTGAGGCTCGGCTGTGGAATGATATTTTTCTCCGTGCACAGGAGATGATTGGCTTGCCAAAGGGCACGATCAAGGCCACCGTGCTGATCGAAACGATCCTTGCTGCCTTCGAAATGGACGAAATTCTCTATGAATTGCGCGACCACTCCGCCGGCCTGAATTGTGGGCGCTGGGATTACATCTTCAGCTTCATCAAGAAATTCGCCAACGACCCGCATGCCGTACTGCCCGACCGCGCGCAGGTGACCATGACGACGCACTTCCTGCGCAGCTACTCCAGGCTTGCCATCAAGACCTGTCATCGGCGCAATGTGCACGCCATGGGCGGCATGTCCGCTTATATTCCCGTCAAGACCGACCCCGTCGCCAACGCAAAAGCCATCGCACAGGTGCAGGCCGATAAGGAGCGTGAAGCCGGAGACGGGCACGACGGAACCTGGGTGGCGCACCCTGGGTTGGTGCCCGTGGCGATGGAAATCTTCGACCGGCTGATGCCGCAACCGAACCAGATCGGAAAGCAATTGGCAGACTTCAACGCCGTCGCTTCGGATCTGCTGAAGATTCCCGACGGGCAAATTACTCAAGCCGGTCTAACGCAGAATGTAGCCGTGGGACTCGGCTATCTCGAAGCGTGGCTGCGGGGCATCGGTTGCGTCCCGCTTTTCAACCTGATGGAAGATGCGGCCACGGCCGAGATCAGCCGCGCCCAGCTCTGGCAGTGGGTGCATCACAAGGCCAGCCTCAGTGATGGAAGTGTCGTGGACATCCCGCTTGTTGAGAGCGTCATCGCTGCCGAGCTGGCGAAACAACAAACTGAAGTCGACGCTGTCCGGTACGCTGCCTACCAAAAGGCTGCGAACCTTATGCGCGAACTGGTGCGTGCTCCTCAATTCACCGAGTTTTTGACCCTGCCGGCCTACGAGCGTCTCCTGAATGACGAAGCGAGCGCTGATGCATAAGCCAGGTTGCGCCCGAAATAAAACTGACCGCAGCTTTTCCATTCCTGGCCCGCAAAGCCCGTCATGGATCGAAACGTTGTAGTTTTCCATCATCGCAGCCAACGGTTCATAGGATGGGATAGCCGGTATAAAACTTCGGCTTAACGGCACAAAAGTGTCTCGACCTTCGCCAAAACCTGCCCCAAACTGGTAGCTTGAACTAGGGCCTCGCAACAGGCCGTGGAGTGGCATTCGTTCCGACAATGGCTTCCAGTCCCTACTTCTCGTTGGCGGTTTTGTTCGTGGCGGCGCTCGGGTTTGGCTTGGCCCCTCTGGGGCTTGCCAGGCTTTGGGCACGCGTCTTCGCCCCTCCTAAGCCGAACCCGATAAAGAACTCAATTTACGAGTGCGGCCTGGTTTCAAGGGGTGACGCCTGGATCAAGTTCCGCTCAGCGTATTACCTCTACGGAATTATCTTTCTCATTTTCGATGTGGAAGCAGTTTTTCTGCTGCCTTTTGCAGTGGCTTTTACGGGATTGAGCGCCGTCGCCTGTCTGGCCATGCTGGTGTTTGTCCTACTTCTGGTCGAAGGTCTCGCGTGGGCGTGGGCAAAGGGTGTACTGACGTGGTCATGATCCGCCGCAGACGAATCATGACTGGCAGGTAGAAGTTCGCTTGCAACGTTAGACGAGGCACGAAGAACCTAAATCTCATAACTGAGTCAATAATCGCTGCGGAGCGAAGCGAACCATGGATCAACATCTGAAGATCGAGCTTGGCAAGCAAGGCGTCTTCGTGACCACAATCCAGGAACTTTACAACTGGGGCCGGCGCAGCTCAGTGTGGCCCATGCAATTCGGGCTGGCCTGTTGCGCCATTGAGATGATTGCCACAACCATGGCGCGTTACGACATTGCCCGCTTCGGCGCCGAGGTGTTTCGGCCCTCGCCGCGCCAGGCCGACCTCATGATCGTTTCCGGTACTGTGACCAAGAAAATGGCTCCCCAGGTTGTGCGCCTCTACAACCAGATGGCTGAGCCGCGCTATGTGATCGCCATGGGCGCCTGCGCCATATCGGGAGGGCCCTTCAAGCAGGGCTACAACGTGCTCAAGGGCATCGATCGCTACATTCCGGTCGACGTGCACATTCCCGGCTGCCCGCCGCGGCCTGAAGCGTTGCTGCAGGCATTCATCACGCTGCAGAAACAGATCGATGGCCAGCACCTCACCGGGGACGACCGTCCGCGTTTTCTCAACGCCGAGGCGCAGGGCGAATTCCGCGTTCCCGAGCCCGGCAGCCACGATCTGGAGCCCCCGTCGAACCGCGGCGTATGGCCGGTGCACATTCAGGGATCAGGGAGCAGGAGTTAGGGATTAGGAAACAGAGGCAATGATTTGGAGGCTCGTGAATGAACTTGACGTTGGAAGCCTGAGCGAGTGGCTAGGAGCTCGAAGCTAGGAGCTCGAAGCTAGGAGCTGTTCCTTTTGAAGACGATTGAAGAGATCAAAGCGGCGATTGAAGCGGCGGTGCCAGACGCGGCGATGGAGATTGTGCCGAACCCTGGACCCTCTGCCCAACACTCGCTGCGCCTTGCTCCGCACGCCGCCGTCGCCGTGGCCGCGTTTCTTCGCGACGATCCCGAGCTGGCCTTCGATTTCCTCTCCAATGTCACCGGAGTGGACTGGCCCGACAAAGAGATCGCGGAAAAAGTGAAAGTGACGCGTCAGGTTTTTAAAGTGGTAGATGGCGTCGAGCAAGCTGTCGAAGAGACGGTCGATGAGACCCACAAACGAACCGAGCCGGGCTGTCTCGAAGCCGTTTATCACCTCTTTTCGGTTGCGAAAAAGCACGGACCTCTCGTCATCCGCATGCGCACCGCCAACCGCACCGATCACGCCGAGCTTCCCTCGCTTACTCTCATCTGGCGCGCGGCCGAATTCCAGGAGCGCGAGATCTTCGATCTCTACGGCATCGTCTTCACCGGACATCCCGATCTGCGGCGGATTTTGATGTGGGATGGATTCAAAGACCATCCCATGCGCAAGGATTACGTCGAACCAGACGATTACGAGTACGAACCGACGGCGCATGATCACGTGCTGGCCCGCGCGCAAGAGCATAAAAGCAGGGAAGAAGGGAACGGCGGAGCAAGGGCACAAGAACGAGCCGGCCAATGAGCGCAGTAGAAACCAAATCGGAGAGAGCCCCAGGCTGGAATCGGCCGCCGGTGGTCGAGCCAGACGGCGAAGGCGAGCTGCTCGAAGTTGCCATGGGGCCGCACCATCCTTCCACGCACGGTGTCTTCCGCATGGACGTTGCGCTTGATGGCGAGCGCATCATCCGGCTTAAGCCCGTCTTCGGCTATCTCCATCGCAACCACGAAAAGATTGCCGAGCAGGCCAGCTACCTGGCATCGATGCCCTACACCGATCGCCTGGATTACTTCTGTTCGCTCACCAACAACTGGGCCTATGCACTTGCAGTCGAGAAACTCGTCGGCCAGGAAGTTCCCGAACGGGCCGAGTATATTCGCGTCATCCTCGCCGAGCTGACGCGCATCCAGAATCACGCCTCAACGATCGGATTCCTGCTTCAGGAGATGGGCGCCAGCGGCACTCCGCTGATGTACGCTTTCCGCGAACGCGAAAAAATTCTCGACCTCTTCGAGCAGCTCACCGGCTCGCGCATGATGTGCAACTACATGCGCTTCGGCGGCTGCCGTGTCGACGTTTCCCAGGGCTGGCTCGATGGCGCGCGCAAAGTCGTTGCGGGCCTGCCCGGATTTGTCGACGAGTTCGAGGCTTTGCTCACCTCGAACGAGATCCTGATGGCGCGATGCCAGGGCATCGGGATTCTTCCTCCCGATCTTGCCGTCAATGCCGGAGTCACCGGACCGATGCTGCGTGCCTCAGGCGTGAACTACGACGTCCGCAAGGTAGACCACTATGGCATCTACGACCGCTTCAAGTTCGGTATTCCACTTGGCGATCACGGCGACATCTACGACCGCTACATGGTGCGAGTGCTCGAAATGCGGGAATCGATCGGCATACTCGAGCAGGCGCTGCGAGCCATCCCGGGCGGGCCCATCATGGACGCGAAGGCTAAGATTCGCGGCTTCCGACCCAAGCCCGGCGAAGCCTACGGCCGCATCGAGGCGCCGAAAGGCGAGCTCGGCTTTTACCTCATCAGCGACGGCGGGCCGAATCCATATCGTTATCGCGTTCGCCCGCCAAGTTTGATCAATTTGACGGTTTTGGAAGACATGTGTCTGGGGCAAAGCGTTGCCGATGTGGTGCTGATTTTCGGCAGCGTGGATATTGTGTTGGGAGAAGTGGACCGGTAGAAACACTTGCGGTGACGCCGGTCCAGGCTCAAACGCAGCATCAACAGAATGGAGGTCGAAATGAATCGATCGAACAGTTTATGGGTCCTTCTGGCGATGTGGTTGTTCCTGGCAAGCGCGGTCGGCGCGCGGGCCGCGGGAGCGTATACCCTGACGTGCGATGCGGCGCGCAGTGGAACGATCACGGTTCAGCTTACCGGCTTCAACGTAGCGGTGACCGGGACGGGCGAGGCTACGCCAGTGGGATCGGCAGGAGGCATGTCGGCGAGCAGGCGCGAGACCAAGTTTGCGCTGACAGTCCAAACCGACTCGGGCAAGGATTACGAAGCTCTGCTCTCGATGCTGGAAGACGATGAGGTCCTTCGCAGCTGCAAGCTCGTCGACGGCGAAATCACGGGTGGGGTGGCCGGCAAGGACGATTGGAGCCAGATGGCGGCAACCAAGGGCAAGAACAAGAAGAACAACGCGCCTGCACCGACTGTCGGTGGTGGCGGCCTCGAGTGGATTCTGACCAACGCAACCGTGACCAGCGTGACGGTGAATGCGGGCCCGAACTCGACCGGCGTCCCGACAACAACGATTCAGGCCACGATCGACGCTCAGAAGTTTTCATTCACCACCTAGCATGCCCGCGTTGGCAGGGAATCCGATCACTGACCACTGATCACTGACTTTAAGGAGTAAAACATTGCTGGGCGAAGGCATATTGAAGGGAATGGCGGAAACGGCGAGAAATTTTGCCGGGAGCTTCGTCTCTGCAGAACGGCTGACGACGGTTCAGTATCCGGAGCAGCGGATTCCTCCTGCCGAGGATGCCCGCGTCTTTCCGTTTCTCGTTTATGACGGTGCGGACTGGCTGGCCGGTCTGCGTTGTGTAGCCTGCCAGATTTGCGAAAAAGAGTGCCCGCCCAAGTGCATTTACATCGAGAAGAGCAAGGACAAGAAGCCCGACTTTGTCGGCAAGCCGCAGTTCTATCCCGCGCGCTTCGACATTGATGTGTCGGTTTGCATGAGCTGCCAGATCTGCGTCGAAGTTTGTCCCTTCGAAGCCATCAAGATGGATAACGAGTTCGAACTCGCCACCGACGACCGCTTCGGTGGACTGCTCTACGACTGCGAGAAACTGGCAAAATCGAACGAGTACTATCACTGCATCCATCCTACCGAGGCCAAAGAAGTGGACGCGAAGCTGGCCGATGAAAAAGCCAAACACGAAGCCAAAGCCGCGGCCCAGGCTGCAACTGCCAAGCCAGTCGCGTCCGCCCCGCGCGCCGAAGGAGGAGCCTAGCTCGTGGCAGCTAACCTCGATCGAGTCTTCATTCTCTTGCGCGATTGGCTCATCGGTTTTCTGCCCGCCGCGATCAGACCAGCCGCGGGCGTGGTTCTCGGTGTCATCGCCATCGTTTGCGTCTTTCCGGGCTTGTTTGCGCTCACCACCGTGTTTGAGCGAAAGGGCCTTGGGCGCATGCAGAACCGCATTGGCCCCAATCGCGTCGGGCCCTTCGGCCTGTTTCAACCAGTTGCGGATGGCATCAAGGCGCTTATCAAGGAAGACATTGTTCCCGTCACCGCCGATGCCGTAGTCCATTTTCTTGCACCGCTTACGTTGGTGATTGCAGTCTTCATGGAATTTGCCGTCCTGCCGATGGGCCGCAACATGGCGCTGGTTGATATGGGCTCCGGTCTGCTTTTCTTCTTCGCCATGAGCGCCTCGACGGAGCTGTCGGTCTTTATGGCCGGGTGGTCGAGCCGCAACAAGTACTCAATGCTGGGCGCCATGCGCGCCATTGCTCAGATGATCAGCTACGAAATCGTGCTGGTGCTTTCCAGCGTCACTGTCGTCATGATTGCAGGCTCGCTTTCGCTGCCGAAGATTGTCGACGCGCAGAATCATTACACCGGCGTTTTCCCTCACTGGTATATCTTTACGCCCTGGGGATTCGCCGCCTGTCTCATGTTCGCCGTTGCAGCGACCGCAGAGACCAATCGTTCGCCCTTCGATCTGCCTGAGGGCGAGTCGGAACTTGTCGCCGGCTACCACACAGAATACTCGGGCTTTAAATTTGCCTTGTTCTTCCTCGGTGAGTACCTCGCCATGTTTTCCGTCTCCGGCCTCGGCGCGACGCTCTTTCTCGGCGGATGGTCGGCCCCATTCTCGTTCCTGGCGTTCATTCCATCCTGGTTCTGGTTCTTCTCGAAGGTCATGCTCTCGATCTTCGTGTTCATTTGGGTGCGTGGGACATTGCCTCGTCTGCGCCAGGATCAGCTGATGAACTTCGCGTGGAAATTCGCTTTGCCCTTCACGCTGCTCGACCTGCTGGTGACCGCGCTTTGGCACTTCCTGGGCGCCGGCTGGCAGCGCTGGGTTTTCTGTACCGTAATTCTCGTGGCCGCTTATGTCCTGATGGGACTCGGACAGGAGCGGCACAAGCGCATTGGCCACAGGACTTACCGTTATGCTGATTAGGAGACTCAACCAATGAATGCGGTCTTCTATCTGCTCGCGGCCATCACGATTGCCGGCGGCCTGGCAGCCATCCTGCTCAAGCACCTGATACATGCCGCGCTCGCCGTGACCGTCGCCTTTGGCGGCATCGCGCTCCTCTTCCTTCAGCTTGACGCGCAATTCGTCGGATTCGCGCAGTTCCTCGTCTACATCGGTGCCGTCGCCATTCTCATCGTCTTCGCCATTCTCCTTACGCATGGCGCGGAATTGCCTCGCGAGGGAGTCTTCAGTAAGTCCTGGATAACAGCCCTGATCATCGCAGCCGGAGTGTTTGCGGTTACCGGCTGGGCCGTACTCCAAAGCGTCGATGCTGTACCGCAAAGGAACACCGTGCCGGCAGTTTCGGTCCACGACATCGGCAACGCTCTTGTGGGCCGCTATGTGCTGCCTCTGGAAATCGTCGGCCTGCTGCTGACCGCGGCTACCATAGGTGCCGTCATTGTGGCCATGCTTGAGAAGGAGCGCTCCAGATGACGGCCTTTCCATCGCCTCTCGTGGGTTATCTGCTGGTCGCGGCGGTGCTTTTCGCCATCGGCCTGGCCGGGGCTCTCGTTCGCCGCAACGCCATTATTGTGCTGATCGGAATTGAGTTGATGCTCAACTCGGCCAACCTGAATCTCATAGCCTTCTGGCGCTTCGGGCCGCACCCAGAGGCTCTCACGGGTATGATGTTCGCGATCCTCTCGATCGCCGTTGCCGCAGCTGAGGCCGCTGTCGGCCTTGGCCTCATCATTTCCATCTACCGTCACACCAACACCGCGGAACTCGACAAGATCAACAGGCTGAAGGGGTGAGCGGACGATGCAAGAGATACTACTCACCGCTGGTCCGTCGCCCTCAGATGTTCTGAGATATCTCGCCTCACATCCCGTGCCCTCTGCGATCGCACGCAACCTTTGGCTCATCCCCGCAGTGCCGATCGTTGCGTCGGGCATCGTTGCCCTTCTCAAGCAGCCGCGCCGAAAGCCTGCAGCGGCGCTCGCCATCGGTTCGCTCTCAATTTCGTTATTGCTTTCAATCGTCGCGTTTGCGCACGTCGTCGCCGGCTGGGCGCACGCTTCGGTCGTCCGTGAGGTGGTCAACTTCACCTGGCTCCACTTCGGCTCCTCAACTGTCGATCTCGGCTGGGTGCTCGACCCCCTCGCCGCCATCATGCTGGTGATGGTCAGCTTTGTCGGCCTGCTCATCTTCATCTACTCCACGGGCTACATGGCCCACGATGAAAACTACACCCGCTTCTTCTGCTTCCTTTCGCTCTTTGCGGGGGCGATGCTGGGCGTCGTCATCTCCAACAGCACTCTGCTGCTCTTTATGTGCTGGGAGATCGTTGGCCTCACTTCTTACCTTCTCATCGGTTTCTGGTATCAAAAGCCCGCTGCTGCTGCAGCCGCCCGGAAGGCTTTCGTCACCACGCGCGTCGGCGACATTTTTTTCTTCCTTGGCATTGTTTGGCTCTTCTCGCAGACCGGCACGCTGCTTCTCTACAACCACGGCGTGGGTTCGCTCGAAGGCCTTGTCCTCGCCAATCTTCTCAGCCAGCACGCGGGCCTGGGCTTGAGTGCCGCCGGCGCCATCGGGCTGCTCATTTTTGCCGGGGCGGTGGGCAAGAGCGGCCAGCTTCCGTTGCACGTCTGGCTTCCCGATGCGATGGAAGGTCCCACACCTGTTTCTGCGCTGATTCACGCGGCCACGATGGTTGCTGCGGGCGTCTTTCTGGTCGCGCGTGTGTATCCGCTAATGCACGCAGGCGCAGCGCCCGGGGGAACCACTACGTCACTCACCGTCGTTACCTGGATCGGCACGGCCACGGCCGTCTTCGCCGCACTCATCGCCGTGGCGCAGAACGACATCAAGCGCATCCTCGCCTACTCCACCGTTTCGCAGCTCGGCTACATGATGGCCGGCCTTGGCCTCGGCGGAGTCGCCGTGGGCATGTTCCACCTGATCACTCATGCCTTCTTCAAGGCGCTGCTGTTCCTCGGCGCGGGCTCGGTCATCCACGGCTGCCACGACGAGCAGGACATCCGCCGCATGGGCGGCCTGCGCGTCGACATGCCGCTGACCTTCGCAACCTATGCCATCGGCATGCTGGCGCTGAGCGGATTTCCCCTTCTCGCGGGCTTCTGGTCGAAAGACGGCATTCTCGAAGCTGCGCATCGCTCTGGCACGATCAAAGGACCGTTCTATCTGTTGATTTTTGCCGCGCTGCTCACCGCGTTCTACATGACGCGCCAGGTCTGCTACGTCTTCTTCGGGTATTGGCGCGGACACGGCACGGCCCATGAGAGCCCCCGCGTGATGACGATGCCGCTGGCGATCCTGGCAGTTTTTGCCGCCCTACTTGGTTTCATCGGAACTCCGGCCTGGCCGTGGTTCCAATCGTTTCTCGAGAATCGCACGGCCGCAATCGATTTCCGCGTTCTGATCGAGCCCAGCGTGGGATTGCTCATGCTGGCCTCAAGCCTCGTTGTCTTTGTTGGCTTGGCACTCGGCTGGCGGCTCTACGGCAACAAATCTCCCAAACCGGAAGCGCCCGACGCGCTCGAGCAAGCGGCGCCATGGCTGTGGGCGCCTCTGCGCGACCGGCTCTACGTTGATGAGTTCTATCGTGCAACGTTCATCGCTCTCTTCGGATGGCTGGCGCGCGTCGCCGACTGGTTCGATCGCCGTATCTGGGGCAAAATCGTTTCTCTGGTTGCGTGGCTCGTTGGCCAGTGGGCGAAGCTCAACCGTGCCCTCGATGTTTACGGCGTCGACGGCAGCTTCGACAAGACCTGCGAGGAGCTCTCCAACGGCGGAGGCTTGCTGGCGCGCATCCAGGATGGCCGCGTGCAGGATTATCTGCGCATCCTGGCAGTGGCCGTCATCGCACTGGCGGGAATCCTGATCTGGAGTAGCCGGCCATGAGCGGAGTCGCAAGCGGATTCCCGGTTCTCACGCTCCTGATCGTCTTGCCCCTCATCGGCGCCGCTGTCGCACTCTTTTCGGGCCGGCACGCTCGAGGCGTTGCTCTCATCACCGCCCTTACCTGCCTGGGCGTCGCTCTTTTGGTTTGGACGCGGCTCCCCGCAGACGGAAGCATCGGCCTCGTGGAGCTGCATTCCTGGGCGCCTTCGCTTGGCATCGAATATCACCTCGGCGTCGACGGCCTGAGCGGCTTGATGCTCGTTCTCTCTGCGATCGTGACCCTCATGTCGATCGATGCCTCGCATCGTGTGCATCACATGCCCGGACTCTTCTACGGATTGGTGCTCATGCTCGAGTCGGGCCTCTTCGGTTCCTTCGCCGCACTCAACTTTTTCCATTGGTTTCTGTTCTGGGAACTGAGCCTGATTCCTGCCTTTTTCCTGATTAAGTTGTGGGGCGGGCCCAAGCGCGGCTCGGCGGCCACGCAATTTTTCATTTACACCATGGCCGGATCGGTGGCGCTGCTGCTCTCGTTCCTCGCCGTGTTTCTTGCCACCGGCTCGATGGACTTCGGCGAGCTGGCAGCCATGGCGGCCAACGGCTCGCTCACTCGGATGGTGACGGCGCATGTCGGAGCGGTGATGCCGTTGCTCGCCATCGGCGTGCTCGCCGGCTTTGCGGTCAAGGTGCCGCTTATGCCGTTCCACACCTGGCTGCCGGCCGCCTATGCCGAGGCCCCCTCGCCTGTCACTATGCTGCTGACTGGCGCCATGTCGAAGATGGGCGTCTACGGCCTGTTGCGCATCGCGCTTCCCATCTTCGGCGCTCAGTTTGCTGCGATGCGTACGCCTTTGCTCGTGCTGGCCGTCATCACTGTCGTCATGGGCGCATGGGCTGCAGCGGCGCAAACAGACTTGAAGCGCGTCTTCGCTTACTCATCCATCAGTCACCTGGGATATTGTCTGCTGGGCATCTTCGCTCTGGCGATTCCAGCAAGCGGGGCGGCGCAACAGGCCAGCCAGGCCGCCGCACTCAATGGCGTGATCCTGCAGATGTTTAATCACGGCCTGACGGCCGCGGCCATCTTCTGGTTCATCGCCATGATCCAGTTCCGCACCGGCGGCTTGCGTGGCATCGACGACTTTGGCGGTCTGCGCAAGCCCGCACCGGTCTTCGCTGGCCTCATGGGCATTACTCTCTTCAGTTCTCTTGGCCTGCCTGGACTGAACGGATTCGTCGGCGAATTCCTCATCTTCCGTGGCGTTTTTCCTTTGTCGTGGATCAGCGCGTCAATATCGGTGCTCGGCCTGCTCGTGACGGCCGTTGTGATTCTCACCGTGATTCAAAAGGTCTTCTTCGGCCCCGTTTCGGAGCACTGGGCTCACTTTCCGGACCTGCATCACAGCGAGCGCATGGCCCTCGCGCCCGTCATCGGCCTTATGTTCCTGCTCGGCCTCGTGCCTCAGCTCCTCCTGGATACCATCAACCCGACGGTGCAGAACCTGCTGGCGCATTGGAGATTCTAGATGCTGGCCTGGACCATCTACATCTCGTTTGCCGGTGCGCTCATCGCGGCGCTGCTCCCCAAGGACAAACCCGTCTTTGCGCGGTGGTTCGCGCTCACAGTCGCCACGGCCGGGATGGCGATCTCGATCGCGGGCTACGCAGCCGGCATGGGCCAGGGTCGACTCACCATCATCGACGCGCCATGGGTGCCTTCTATGGGCATCCACTACTTGCTCATGGCTGACGGAATCAGCCGCGTTCTGGTTTTGCTCACCGGCATCGCCGCAGTGGCCGGCATCCTCTTCAGTTGGAATGTCGAGCTCCGCGTGAATCAGTTCTTTGCGTTCTATCTCGCGTTAATCGGCGGCGTCTACGGCGTCTTCCTGAACGGAGATCTCTTCCTGCTCTTCGTCTTCTACGAAATCGCCATTGTGCCCAAGTATTTTCTCATCTCCATCTGGGGGTCGACTCGCCGCCAGTATGGCGCCATGAAGCTCGCGCTCTACTCATTTGTCGGTTCGGCGATGGTGCTGATCGGTCTGCTGGCGGCATACACCACCTCGGGCAGCCATTCGACTGTGCTTACAGATCTTGCCCATGCGGGGCTGCCTGCGAATTTCCAGATGTGGTGCTTTCCCCTGGTCTTCGTTGGCTTCGCCATTCTCGCCGGCATGTGGCCCTTCCACACTTGGGCGCCGACAGGCCATGTGGCCGCGCCTACGGCTGCGTCCATGCTGCTCGCCGGCGTGGTGATGAAGCTGGGCGCTTACGGCTGCCTGCGGGTCGGCATTGGCCTTTTCCCGCGCGGCCTCGATCCCTGGGGATTCTCGCTTCTCGGCATCGGCTCGTGGCGCGATGTCTTCGCCTGGCTCGCAGTCATCGGCATCGTTTACGGCGCACTTGTGGCCCTGGCCCAAACCGACTTCAAATTCGTCATCGGCTACTCCAGCGTAAGCCACATGGGATTTGTTCTGCTCGGCCTGATGACGCTCAACCAGATCGGTGTCGACGGCGCCGTGCTGCAGATGTTCTCGCACGGCGTCATCGCCGGCCTCCTCTTCGCGATCGTGGGCCGTGTCGTTTATGACCGCACCCACACGCGCCAGTTTGCCGAGCTCGAAACCATGCACCTCGCGCGCCGCCTGCCCTTCGCCGCGTGGACGTTTGTCTTTGCGGCCGTCGCATCGATGGGGATGCCGGGATTCTCTGGCTTCGTCGCCGAGTTGCAGGTCCTGGTCGGCGCATGGCGCGTCAATCCCGCATGGACCACGGTCTCCGGCATCGGCATCATCGTCGGCGTCGCCTACATCTGGCGCGCTCTGCAGAAAGCGTTTTTCACCGACGCGCTGCCGACGGCGCATGAACTGGAGTCGGAACAGGCGCGCAGATTTCCGCCCATCACCTGGCCGGAGATCGCCGGTGTCATCTTGCTTGGCGCATGTACGCTGGCGGTCGGAATATATCCGCGCATCTTGCTCGACCAGATCGAGCCTGCCGTGAAATCGCTTCTCGCGGGAGGCGCGCAATGAACTTTGCCGCTCTTTTCCGGGCTACGCTTCCCGAGACGATTCTCGAAATCGCGGCACTCATCGTTCTCGTTGTCGATCTCGGCTTTCTGCGCAAGGCGGCCATGCCAGCGCGTATAGCCGCCGCAGCGCTGGTTGGCATCGCTGGATGTGCCATTGCCCTTTGGGCAGTGACGATCGCCGTGCCGTACAGGTGGGCCAGCGATCTCCTTCTCGCCGCGGGCGGCTCCGCCGAAGTTGCGCAACTTGCCATCCTGATTTTGACCCTGCTGACGCTCCTGCTTCTCATCGGATCAGAATTCACTCGCAATCCCGGCGAATACGTGTCCGTCGTTCTGATGGCGGCGGCAGGCGGCCTGCTCATCTCCGCAGCACAGGATCTGATCGTCATCTTTACCGGTTTGGAGCTTCTCTCGCTCAGCCTCTATATCCTTACCGCCTTCGCCAAGAAATCTGGAAAGAGCGCTGAAGCAGCCGTCAAATACTACATTTTCGGCGCTATGTCGGCAGCGTTTCTGCTTTTTGGTTTCAGCTATCTCTATGGCATTTCCGGCTCGACGAATTTGCGCTGGATCGTACAGGAATCTTACTTTCCAAGCGTTTCAGGAGGCGCCCCGCTGCTGTACGTGGCCTTCGCGATGATCGCCACTGGGCTCGGCTTCAAAGTCGCTGCAGTGCCTTTTCATTCATGGGCGCCCGACACCTACGAAGGCGCGCCCATCCCCAGCGCGACCTTCATTGCTTCAGTCTCCAAGGTTGCCAGCTTTGCGCTGCTTATCTCAATCAGTGTTGCTCTGGCCCACGGATTCGGCGCAGATAATCAAGTGCGCCTGGTTTTCTTAAACCTCGGACCGGCAACGCAGTTGGCCGGCCCGCAGGCAAAGTGGGGTCTGATACTGGCAGTGCTGTCGGTCGCCTCGATGATCGTTGGCAACCTCGCCGCACTTGTGCAATCGAGCGTCCGGCGTCTGCTCGCCTACTCTGCAATCGCGCATGCGGGTTACATCCTTCTCGGCCTCGCTTTCTTCTCCACTTCCAGCCTGAGCGCAGAAGCGATTCTCTACTACATCGTCACCTACGGGCTCACCACTGTAGGTGCTTTCGGTGTGGTCGGCGTCGTGGAGCGCGCAACAGGAAGCGACAAGATGGATGCTTTCCTCGGCCTGCAAAAGCGTAATCCGATGCTCGCAGCGGCGCTGCTCGTGCTCTTTCTCTCGCTTGCCGGGATTCCGCCATTGGTCGGCTTCTGGGCCAAATTCAATCTCTTCGCAGCTGTCCTGCGGGTTTCGGCTGGAGTAGTTCCATTCACTCTCGTCGCTCTGGCTGTCGCCTTTAGCGCCGTCTCACTCTACTACTATCTGCAGGTCCTCAAGCGCGCATACGTAATGCCAGCGACGGATGACTCGCCGATCCGCGCGCATCCTGCGACGTTTGCTGTCTTGCTCGCAATCACGGCTGCCGTGGTCGTGTTGGGCTGTTTCCCGACGCTCCTGCAGGGGTGGATGGCAAGCTTTTATCCGGCGCCGTAGAGAGGTTGCTGAAGACAAGAAACCGCCCGAAGCGCGTTGCCCCGGACGGCCTTTTTTACCTGCTAACCTTTGAGTTCATACGCGGCGCCCGCTTGCCGACTCTGCTAGCCCCACTAACTTCGCCAACTCCGCTCCCCCCGCTGCGTTTCTCAATACTTCACAATCGCCGTAAACGAATCCGGCTTGAGGCTCGCGCCGCCTACCAGCGCGCCGTCGATGTCTCCCTGAGCCATAAGATTGGTAATGTTATCGGGCTTCACGCTGCCGCCATAGAGAATCCGCATCGCCGCGGCCGCATTAACTCCCAGCAGCCTGGCCACTTCCGCGCGAATGATGCCATGTGCGTCGGCGGCAATCTCAGGAGTCGCCGTGCGGCCCGTGCCGATCGCCCATACCGGCTCATAGGCGACGACGATTGGCGCGGCAGCATCGGGTGTGATGCCGGCGAACGCTCCAGTGATCTGCGTCTTCAGGACGGTCGCCGTCTTGCCGGCTTCGCGCTCTGCAAGCACTTCACCGACGCAGACCAGCGGCACAATGCCGTGCCTTAGAGCCGTGTGCAGCTTCTTGTTCACGATCTCGTCGGTTTCGGCAAAATACTGACGCCGCTCGGAGTGGCCAATCAGCGTGTGCGTCCCGCCCACCGCGATCAGCTGCAGCACCGAAGTCTCGCCCGTGTAAGCTCCCTCTTCGGCAAAATGAATGTTCTGCGCGCCCACGGCGACATTCGAGCCCTTGCACGCCGGAACGACCGTCGGCAGCAGCACCGGAGAAGGAAACAGCGCGATCTCATCGCGCGTGTGGCCGGCAACCAGGGGCAAAAAAGCTTCGACAAACGCCTTGGCTTCGGCGGGAATCTTATACATCTTCCAATTCGCAGCAATCAGTGGTTTGCGTCCCATGATTCTCGATTCCTCAATCATTACGATTCTTAGTCCGATTTTATGGGATCGATTTCGCTACGGAGGGTGATGGAGGGCACATCTGCGAGACGAAATCCCATCCGCCGCTGCTGTGCCGGATGGGATCTCACTGAACACTGAACACTGGTTACTGATCACTCGTATTACTTATCCGTCAGCGCCTCGATACCAGGCAGCTTCTTGCCTTCCAGGAATTCGAGCGACGCTCCCCCGCCGGTTGAGATGTGTGTGATCTGATTGGCCACGCCGGCCTGGTTGATCGCGCTTACTGAATCGCCGCCGCCGATAATCGACGTCGCCGTCCGATTCGCCGCAACGGCCTTCGCAATCGCGTTCGTGCCCACGGCAAACCGCGGAAACTCGAAGACGCCGGCCGGGCCATTCCATACGATCGTCTTGGCCGAGGAAACGACCTTCTCGATCGCCGCCACCGACTTCGGCCCGATATCGAGCCCCTGCCATTCTTCGGGAAAATCCTTGGAACTGTCCCACACCTGCGTCTTTGCATCGTTGGCGAAGCTGTCGGCGATGACGTTATCCACGGGCAAAAGCAGATTTACCCCCTTGGCCTTCGCCTTGGTCAGCGTCTCGCTCGCCAGACCGATCTTGTCCTCCTCGACCAGCGACTTTCCGGTCTTCACTCCCAGCGCGCGAAAGAACGTGTACGCCATGCCGCCCACGATCACCAGCGTGTCGACTTTGTCCAATAGGTTCTGGATGACGTCGATCTTGCCCGAGATCTTCGATCCGCCGATGATGGCCACAAAAGGATGCTCAGGCGACTCCAGCGCCTTCCCGAGGTAGTTGATCTCCTTCTCCATCAGCAGTCCGGCCACGGCAGGCTTGAGATAATGCGTGATCCCCTCCGTCGACGCATGCGCGCGGTGCGCCGAACCGAAGGCGTCATTCACGTAGACTTCGGCCATCGACGCCAGTGCCTTCGAAAAGGCAGGATCGTTTGCCTCTTCCTCGGCATGGAAACGCAGATTTTCGAGCAGCAGCAACTGGCCCGACTCGAGCTTTCGCGCCATCTCGCTGGCGATTGCGCCGATGCAGTCCGGCGAGAAGCCCACGTTTTCCGCGGGACACACGTCCTTGTCGATCAGTTCGCGCAGCCTGTCCACGACCGGGCGCAGTGAATACTTCGGATTCGGCTTGCCCTTCGGCCGTCCTAAATGCGACGCCAGAATCACCTTCGCCTTGTGCCGCAGCGCATATTCGATCGTCGGCAGTGTCGCCACGATGCGCGTGTCATCCGTGATCTCCTGGCCGTCTTCAGTCAGCGGAACGTTGAAATCGACGCGGATAAAAACCCGCTTATTGGTTAAATCAATATCGCGAATCGATAACTTGGCCATGAAGCCCTTTCCTTGTGGTTTAAGATTCTCAATTTGTGGTTCGTGACGAGCGGCGACGCCGATTGCAAGCCCTAGTCCGGAATCACTGCGTCCATTTCGATTTCAATGCGCCACGCGGGATTGAGCAGCTTGGACACCACTACCATCGTCGCCGCTGGGCGAATCTGGGCGAAGAACTCTCCGTGCACCCGACCCACGGCCTCCCAATCTTCTACGTGGGTCAAATACATGCGCGTGCGGACCACCTGCTCGAAAGAGCAACCGGCCTTGGCCAGCGCCTCCTGGGCGATGGCGAAGATGCGGCGCGTCTGACCTGCAGCGTCCTCATTTTCGGCCCCAACTGGGCCTGTGCCGGCTAAAAGCACGGAGTGCCCCATGCGCACGGCGCGCGAGAAGCCGATGATGGGCTCATATCGTGATCCGCCGCTGATGTTGGTACGTGTCACAGTGATTAGTGTTCAGTGGTCAGTGTCCAGTGATCAGAGACTGCGACCTGTGGCCAGTGTCCAAGCTGCCTGCTGACCACTGAACCCCGACACCTGTTTCTACAGCCCTTTCTTCGCGAGAAAGGTGATCAGGTCGACGACGCGGTTCGAGTAGCCCCACTCGTTGTCGTACCAGCTCAGCACCTTCGCGCTCTGGCCGACAACTTTCGTGAGCAGCGAATCCACGATCGAGCTGCGTTTGTCGCCCTTGAAGTCGGAGCTCACCAGCTCATTCGTTTCGTAGCCCAGAAGGCCCTTCAGTTCACCCTCTGACGCCTTCTTGAATGCCGCATTCAGAGCGTCGGCGGTGACCGGCTTCTCGGCGATGAAGGTCAGGTCGACGAGCGACACGTTGGGTGTTGGAACGCGGATGGCGAAGCCGTCGAGCTTGCCTGCGACTTCCGGGATCACTAGCTTCAGCGCCTTGGCAGCGCCAGTCGAAGTAGGAATCATCGAGAGTGCGGCGGCGCGGGCGCGGCGCAGATCCTTGTGCGGAAAATCGAGAATAACCTGATCGTTCGTGTAGCTATGGATGGTGGTCATGAGGCCGGAAACAATGCCGCAGGTCTCGAGAACGACCTTCACCACCGGCGCCAGGCAGTTGGTCGTGCAGCTCGCGTTGGAAAGAATATTGTCTTTCGCCGCATCGTACTTGTTTTCGTTCACGCCCAGCACGATGGTGATGTCTTCGTTCTTGGCCGGCGCCGAGATGATCACCTTCTTCACGGTCGATCCCAGGTGCGCTTTGGCTTTCTCTGCGTCGGTGAAGTGGCCGGTGGACTCAATCACAATCTGCGCTCCATTGTCGGCCCAGGGCAACTTGGCGGGATCCTTTTCCGCGTAGACCTTTATCTTCTTGCCGTCCACTGAAATAAAATCGTCACCCGACTGGATATGGTTGGGCAGATTGCCCAGAATCGAGTCGTACTTCAGCAGGTGAGCCAGTGTCGCGGGGCTCGTCAAGTCGTTGACGGCGACAAAATCGATCGATGAGTCACCAAGCGCGGCGCGCAAAACGTTGCGGCCAATCCGGCCGAAGCCGTTGATGCCAACCTTTACTGCCATGTTTCGTCTCTCCTTCGTGGTGGTTAAGAAAACAGTCCAGCTCTTGTGGATGTGCGGTGCCTATGGTGTTTAGGAATCACTGTAAGGCCGACGGGGGCAGGCAAAGTCGGCGCGATCAAAAGGGAGCGTCGACCAGGCACTCTCGTAAAGACCCGTACCCGTCCTAAGACACCGTAGAATCGGCCAAAATGGCGACCCTACCAAACCCATGATCGTATCATCCAAGGCCCTGGCAAAATGTTGAAACCGGCTTGGCCTCGCGCACACGTTTCCTATAGTTAGGATGAGTTTCCGTTGTGGCACTGTATGTGACGCCATGCACATAATTTGCTGCATCCTCGCCGACTATGGTATTTCGAGTGTTAGGTAATGCTCTCCGCAAGGATTGAAGCTGCATGAGAAGACGCTCAAGACGCGCTCCTAACAATTCCGAATCTACAGGCAGAATCGGCCGCGAACTTCCATCGAATCAACCGGCTCCGCTGGTGCCCCAGTATCCCGATGAATCGCCGCGGCAGCATCAGCCCTCCCAACCAGTCGCTCAGGATCGGCTTGGGCGCCATCAGCAGATCCGCCAGGCAAGATCGCAGCCTCGCCCCGACTGGAATGAGCCAACGGGTTCGGGTCGTCTCGAAGTCGAGACGCAGCCCGAGCTGACGCCCACCCCCTCACCCAGACCCAACGCCGCCGGGCAAACGCCCAAGGGTTATGTCGTGCTGGCGATCGGCCTGCCCGGGTCGGGCAAGACCACCTGGTTTGGCCGCCGCGGAATCACTCCGCTCTCATCCGACCTGCTGCGCACCATCCTCTTTGACGATGTCGAGGAGCAGCGCTACCAGGGTCTGGTCTTTTCTACGCTCCGGTCGCTTCTGCGCGCCCGACTCATCGCCCGCATGCCCATGAATTACGTGGACGCGACCAACCTTTCCGTTCACGAGCGCCGCCAGTGGATCAAGATGGCCAAAAGCTTTGGCTACGAGGTGCAGGCGGTGTTTTTCGATGTCCCGCTTGAAGTGTGCCTGGAACGCAACCGGCAGCGCGACCGCAGCGTGAGCGAAGAGGTGATGCGCCGCATGGCCGAAAAGCTCAAGCCGCCGGTCTTCGAAGAAGGATTCGAAAAGATCACTGTGGTGCGAGTCAAGAGCCAGAGCTGAACCGGCAGGCGCTGTTTTGCAATTGAGGTTGTCAGCGTCAGGACTGCCCCATGACTCCTATTTCTGACTCAAGGCCGTACACCGAGCCCTGGCTGCGCGGCACGTACGCCGACGTTCCTGCCGCGGGCCGCGCTGTGCTGCACGCGCTCGATCTCGCTCTCGACGACCTAACCAAGTGGACTGCCGGTCTCACCGATGCCGAAGTGCACGCTCAGCCGCTCGGCCTAACTTCCATCGCCTTTCACTTGCGCCACATCGCTCGTTCAACAGATCGCATTCTCACCTACGCTGAAGGCGACCAGCTGAGCGCGGAACAACTTGGTGCGCTCAAGGCCGAAAGCGGCGGGGCGGAGCAGGGAAGTGAGGGCAAGCTGGAATCGCTCGCAGAGCTGCTGGCCGAAGTAGAGGCATCCTTCAGCAATGCAACCAATCGCATTCGCGTGCTGGCCGCGGCCAATCTCGACACGCCGCGCTTCGTCGGGCGCAAGCAGTTACCCACTTCGATCGGCGGCGCATTGATTCATGTCGCCGATCACACACAGCGCCACGTCGGCCAGATCGTCACCACGGCCAAAACATTGAGGGCGCTGCAAGGTGAGCAGCGCCCTTCGCTACCTCTTTGATTGCTTTCGCTAGTGCCTAGGTGCCAGCTCCGGCCCCGGCGTCAGCAAGCTCTCGTTCGTGATCTCCGCGGTCTGGATCAGGCTGTAGCCGTCGCGCGTTCTGATGTGAAACTTTTGCAGGTCCTTGCCGGCCAGCTTCACCGTGATCGCACGCCAGCCGCGATTGGGGTTAGGCTGCGGATAGTAACTGATCGAATAGAGATGGCCCAGGTCCTCGCGGATCGAGGCGAAAGCCTGTTTCTCTTTGCTCCAATTCCCGGCGAAATAGGCCTTGCCGCCAGTGGCTTTGCTCATGCGCTCAAAGGCTGCGGTCGATACCAGATCATCCTGCGCGAGGCGCGTGCTCACAATGTAGATGATCGTGCCCGTCGACTGCGCCAATTCTGCCACGTCCTCCGGTGGAACTGTGCTCGCGTTGTCGGGGCCGTTTGAGAAAACCACGATGGCCTTCTTTCCGGTCAGCGGCGCAGCATCCTTCACGGTGAGCAACAGGCTGTTGTACAACGCAGCATCGTCTCCGGCCACTGTGCTGCGCACCCCATTCACGACCTGGAAGCGATCGCCGGTGAGCGTTGTCGCGCGCGAAAGATCGCGGCTGTATGAGTAAAAAGCAATCTTGTCGACATCGTCCATCGAGCGCACGAAGTCCGAGATCGCGTCCTGAGCAAACACGAAGCCCCTGTACATGTAGTTGCTCGTGTCGAACAGGATGAAGATATCGGCGCCGTTCACCGGCGACAGCTTCCCGTTGATAACACCGCTCGACGAGCTTGCCGCAACCAGCGCATTTCCAGAGCCTGCTGCGCGGTGCGCCGGAACTGTGTTGCCTCCGCCGCCCTGGACTGACTCGTTTCCCTCTTCGAAGGTCGCGATTTTTTCGGGAATCTTGTCCTCGCTGATAACGAAGTCATCCGGTTTGAGGCCGCTGATGTAGTGCCCTTTGTGGTCGGTGACGGCAACATTCAGCTGCACCAGAACCACGTTCACATGAAGACGCGATGATTCGTCCTGAGCCGCGAATCGTGGCTCCGCGGCAAGGAGGCAAAGCAAGCCGGATCCGGCTCCAATTGTGTGAAGAATCCTTCCTGAAATTTTCATCGCGTGACGTCCTCTCCATTCGTCAAGTTATTGCCTCCGGCCATCAAGTCGGCTGCGCGGACCTTCACATCGCCCCGCCTGAACTGTTCTCCTGTCTCCTTCAGTGCGCGCATCAACGCCGGCCAATCGTCAATGCTGGTCGCTGAGATATTCGCGATCATCTGCCCGGTCAGCTCCGGGACAAGAAGATTCAGCATGTCGGGAGAATAACCCTTTTCATCCGCCAGCCGCCCCCAGTAAAGATTGCCCGACTCCCAGGATTCGCCAAAAAGGCGGTTGGTGTATCCGCCGGAAACCGGGAACGGCTCGCCGATCAGCAGTGCCAGCGAGTTGCTGTCAGCCAGCGTCGGGTGCGGAACACCGAAGTCCCTGGCAATTCGCTCCGGACTCGTCTCCCCAGGATCCTTTTGCATCAAGGTATCGAGTTCCTGGTTGGCCTGGCCAATTCCCGGGATCAAATCCCGATCCTTACTGTGAAATTCGGCCGCCAGATAGAGCAGGTCCGACGGAAGTGTCTGGCCGGCAAGATCGGCAGCAGTTTCAGAATTCCCCAGCGCCTCTTCCATTTCGCCCAGGCGCGCTGAGCTCACACGGTCCGAGTAGATGCCGAGCACTTTCTCTCGCACATCCGGGTTCTTGGCCGAGGCGATGATCAGCTCCTCTCCCGCTCGTTGATAGAGGTCAACCGCATGCAATTCGTCTCGGCTCAGATTCCACCACCGAGGCAGAACTGCGTTGACCATAAGCTGGGGCACAATCTCTCTCCAGATCAGCGCCTGAAGCTTTTGCGGAGCCAGGAAATCCTGCTCCGTCATCGCCAGGACGTAAGGCAAGTCGGCGAGCGAGCCAATCAGATATGCGCCTCCGCCCGCAGTCGCCCCGATGCCGACCAGCGCCGGAGCTCCCCAAATCTCGTCCACGCCCTGAATGGAAGACGCCGAGAAGTCATGAGAGCGAACAAAGAGCGGATTGCTGTGCAGAACCTGGGCGCCGGGTGGTTCATAGTAGGCATAATTCAAGCCCACCAGAGTGTCGCGCAGAAATGGCGCCAGCTTGCCTCGGGAAAGCTCCAACTGGGCCGGCGTCGATGGGCCTTTAATCACTTTGGTCAGATCTGTCCTCACCTGCAGCTCAGCGTGGCGGCTCGTGTACACCATGGGCGACCACGACTCGCGCTCGCCCTGGGTGAAAATGGGCCGCGGCATTTCGAACTCGCGGAGCGCGCCGGCCAGCGGCAGCAAGTTGTCGCCGATTGCCGCTCCGTGCTCCATCTCGCTGAGCCCGTCGTAAAGCCCGAAAAGCGTATCCATCGAAACCAGGCGCTGGTCGTCGAGCACGGCGTGGATTTTCTTCGCCAGTTCATCGTGGATCCGCTTTCCGTCAGGAGTGGAGGGCACAGGGCCCGCAAGCAGATCCACCAGTTGATCTTGCGAAAGGTCCGGCTTGCCGGTGGCGGCAACCAGGATTGCCCCAAGGGACTTGCGCGCTGCTTCAAAAAGCTGCGGATTCGAACCTACACTGTCAAAAGCATGAATTGCTTTCTGCCAAGATGCATTCAGGCCGTCTTCTGCGATTTGCCGTTGCCGCGCCAAGATCTGCCAGATACCGATCTCAGCCTGCAGGGCTCCAAGCGTATTCGACCGAAGACCCGGATTCGAAATGCCGTTGACGTGATCCACCGTGCTGAGAAAAGCCGTGACCGATGCGTCGTCGAGCTCAGGAAACTCAACAAAGATCGGATACCACTCTTGCAGATGGGCGAACCGATCCGCCAGCACCCGTTGGGTCGTGTCCGGCAATTGCCTGTCGGGCGTCCTTGCGTTGTTGATGGCGCTGAGCATCAAATAAATCTGTGTCGGCCCAGTGTCGCTTTGAACATTGGAATAAGCAACCAGTGCATCGAGAAGCCGCTCGGAGTCGCCGGTTCCGTGCGTGTATGCTGCAGAAGCGTGGACGTGAGTCAATTTATCCTGGCGGGCCAAAACCCCCTGCCAGAGCGCGGGACTCCCTGGAACCTGGGGTTTTCCAGTTGCATCCCATTGCAAACGTGTCAATAGCAGAAGTAATCCAGCGTTGCGTGGAAAGACTCCCGTTGCCGCGGAGAGCGTCGGAGCAGCAGACCGGTATGCGTCGTAAAGATGCTTCAGGCGGTCACCTTGGGTAAGATGCGCCTGCTGCGCCGGGCTGAGACGCGAAAGGGCATCGAAATACGCCGCCAGCCAGCCTTGGCCCTTTGTCATCAAGTGAATGACAAACTCTCCAGGTGAACGCGGGCTTGCGCCCACCAGTTCCTCCCAATCTGACTCGGCGGCCGCGCCGCCGGGAACCACTACAGAACCCCCACGAACGCAGATCCGGCTTCCGTAAAAATCGAACGCCGGCGCAACGGGCAGCAACCTGCGCAGACCAATCGACTGGTACAACGCCTGCCGCGTCTGCGGCTCGATCCTCGCCATCGCCGAATAAAGACGGTCTACATTTTGGTTGTTGAGCAAAAGATCAGTCAGATCGCTTGCCGGCTTCTGAGTTGAAACTGTCAGCCAATCCTTCTCCGAAAACAGAACCGGCACGCGCGTCGACATGTACGGGTAGACAAACGCCGTTCCGTCCTGAAGGGACTCCTCAAGCCGAGACAGCGGAAAACCCGAGTCGACGGTGATAAACGCACGTTGTGCGTCCGCGGTGATCAGCGAGGCATCCTGCCGTGAACAGCCGTGCTCAAATTGGTATCCGAGAAGCCTGATGAGTGTGCCCGCATCGTCGCAACTGGTGATATGAATCTTGCCGTCCGCGTCGGCCAGCGGCTCGAGGTCGCGCGCCATGTGGACATAGCGGTCCGCTAAGACCAGGTACTCCGTTTTGTGCCCGGTCTGGTAACCGTACAGGAAAGCATTGCGGGCGAGTAGCGGGAGGACTTCTTGCGGGCCAACTTCCTGGCTTATGCCGTCCATGCGTAGGAACGACCTCAAAGGACCAGGGATTTCGATTGTCTCAACCGCTTGCCCAGGCGCAGCCTCACCGCCTGCCGCTACCGCAACCGAAGCGGTTCCTTGTGCTGGTTTGGCCGCGCCGCCCTGCGCCATGGTTCCCGCACCTGCAATCAACGCGACAAGAGCGGTGAGAGATCGAAAAGGGAGCTTCATCGGAATACCCCTTTCTGACCGGCGCGAGAAACGCTCGGTCATAGATTCTGCACGCCAAGAGGAAAACTGGTCAGATCCGTTTTCGAAAGTTTTATTTTGGCGCTGCCCTATGAGTCGACGTGCAACCTGATTTCCACTTTCTCGTACAAGATCAAGACGGATAATGTCGGCAGGCCGGCCCCAAAGGCGGCTTGCACGTCTGTCACTGGAAGCCAGGAGCCCTTATTCCATAAGAACCGGCTCATATTAACCGGGGAGGGCAATAAAAAGTGGGAGAAATCACTCTTTCCGAGAATTTCCCGCGTCCAGCGAGATTATCAGGAGCCTACGACTCTGGCTAGTGTTTTTTCGTCTCGATATCCAAACGGTTCGAGTGAAAAGGAAGCAGACTGCCGATCCAAGGCGGTACGCCCCTTTTGGACCAGCTTAGACCGAGCGCGACCGAATGAAAACTGGGACGCCCTCGATTTATCTTGAAAATTTGATCACAATCCACACCGCCGTGCCGCGGGCTAAAACCTGGTAGTTTACGGCAGCTCTCGCTCGCCCACCGAAACTCATCTCTTGTTGGAAATCGATCCTTCGAGAATGTGGCCCATCTTATCCTGCTTGGTCTTCAGATAGCCTGCGAAACTCTCCTGCGTCTCAACCTCGGCCGATACTCGTTCCACGACTTCAATTCCCGCCGATTCCAGCGCCGCGACCTTATCGGGATTGTTGGTCATCAAACGGACGCGTGTGACGCCGAGTTGCTTCAAAACCGCAGCCGGCAGCTCGTAGGCGCGGTAGTCGGCGGCAAACCCCAGTTCAACGTTTGCTTCCACCGTGTCGAGCCCCCGGTCCTGCAACTCATAGGCCTTAAGTTTTGCCATCAGGCCGATCCCCCGCCCCTCCTGTTGTTCATAGAGCAGGATTCCCGCCCCCTCTTCGGCGATCTTCGTCAACGCCAATTCCAGCTGCAGGCGGCAATCGCACCGAAGGGACCCAAACACATCGCCCGTTAGGCATTGTGAGTGAATTCGCACCAAAGGTGGTGCATCGTGCACATTGCCCATTACCAGGGCCACCAGACCCTCAACCCTTCGCTTCGGCTCACCCGCAGAAGAGCCTTCGTCGCGCACCCCTTCGAATCCCAGAATCCTGAACCCTCCCCACCGTGTGGGAAAATCCGCTTCAGCGACCTTCTTCACGCTCTCAAATCCCATGCAACTATTATTCTACGGCGCAGTCGCAGACCCCGGATGGAAGTTCTCGTCGAAGCCCCATTCTGGCTCGTCGGCAGCAAGCCGCGATACATTGTTGAAGTGACAGATACGCTCCTTTATGTCACGCTTCTGGTGAAACTGGGCGTGATGGCGTCGGTTGCCAGCATCCTGGCCCGCGCCTCGAGTTTCCGGCGGCTCTTTTTTGCGGAACACCGCCGGCCATCCCAGACTCTGACTCTCCTGGCATTCTTCCTTGTACCTCTGACCCTTGGCGTATGGGTGCGCCTGGCTGTCGCCAATTTCCTCGCCGCCGACATTTCATTTGAAACGACCATTCTGCTTGGATTGCTGATCGGGCCGGGTTGGGCCATGCTTTCCGGCGCCGTGCTGTCCATTCCGGCAGTGCTGCACCATGAATACCTGGCGCTCCCGTTCAACGTCGCTCTTGGGCTGGCCGCGGGCGCCATCAGCCGTTTCGTCGGAAAGGAAGAGATCTGGTCCTTCACACCCTTCATCGACCTCAGCCTCTATCGCTGGGTGCGCCGGAACCTGGTCAAGCCGCGCGTCGATCGCCAGATTCTTCTTCTCTTTCTCATCGCAGCCATGGAGATGATCCGTGACTGGATCGCCCAAGCCTTCCCGCATCGGCTCTTTGCACTGCACGCCAGGAATTTATGGCTCCAGGCGCTCGTCTGGCTCAGCGCTCCGATGGTCGTCGGCATCGCACTGAAAGTTTGGAATACCCTCCGCGTCGAGATGTCGCTCGAAGAGCAGAAACGCCTGCTTCTTGAGGCACGCCTTGACGCATTGCAACGTCAGATTAATCCTCACTTCCTCTTCAACACCCTCAATTCTGTCGCCTCACTGGTTCGCAGCCAGCCGGAGCTGGCACGCGAAATGACTGTGAAGCTCGCCAACATTCTTCGTGCGCTGCTAAAAGACCATGACACCTACGTGCCCCTCCGCGAAGAGCTCAAGTTTACCGACGATTATCTCGATATCGAAGTCGTCCGCTTTGGGGCAGACAAGCTGCGTGTTGAAAAGGAGATCGATCCCCGCACGCTCGAAGTGCTGGTGCCCAGCATCCTTCTGCAGCCGCTGATCGAAAACAGCATCAAGCACGGCCTGGAGCCTCGCATTCACGGCGGCACCGTCACTCTCCGCAGCCGCCTCGAGGGAGACTATGTCTCCATCGAAGTAGCTGACGACGGCGTCGGCATGAGTCATCGCCCCACCCCCAAGAGACGCCGAGGCGGCTCTGGGATCGGCATGAAGAACGTCCAGGAGCGGCTCGAGGTTCTTTACGGCAACCAGGCGCGCTTCAACGTCACCAGCAATCCCGGCCGCGGAACTCTTGTTTCCATTGAGATTCCCGCGAACTTGAACGGCGCGACCTAGAACTCGGGATCCAAATCTAGGCGAGGTCAACATGCATCCTGAAGTTCCGGCAACGGCAGTGCATCTCGATGAAATCGGCCAGATCGCCGTGACGGTGAGCGATCTCGCGCGAGCTAAGGACTTTTATCAAAACGTGCTGGGCATGGATTTTCTTTTTGACGCTGGCCCGATGGCCTTCTTCCAGTGCGGAAAGATCCGCTTCGCGATCGGAATCGCTGACAAGCCGGTATCGGCCGCCGGAACGATTCTGTACTTTCGCGTTGCCGACATTCAGGAGACCCACGCGCGACTGGCTTCCAAGGCCGTCGAGTTTATCCAGAAGCCCCACCTCGTTGCCAGGATGCCCGACCACGACTTGTGGATCGCGTTCTTCAACGATCCGGACAAGAACCCAATCGGTCTGATGTGCGAAATGCCGCGATCCGCGGCATGACTGCACCGTTTGATCGGGGCTCGGCGTGCGCGGTTCTTCGCGCGCTCTGCCGGCGCCACGCCAAGCGTTATTCTGAAGAAATGGTCCGCTTCACCGTGCTCGCCTCGGGCTCCAAAGGCAACTGCACCGTCATCTCCGGCGGACGCACCCGCATCCTCGTCGATGCCGGCTTGAGCTGCCGCGAGATCTTTCGCCGCATGAAGCTGGCCGGCGAAGAGCCGCAGACTCTCGACGCCATCGTTGTTACCCACGAACATCAGGACCACATCAACGGACTCGCTGTCACTGCCCGCAGATTGGGCATCCCGGTCTATTTCACTGAGTCGACGCATCGTGCCTGGGTGCGATGGCTCACGCCGCGGCGCGAGATGACCTACGCGCAGTGGCTCGAACTTTGCCGCAAGCAGGCCGCCGCGCGCCAGGCAGAATTGGAGACATGCGCCCAGATTGCAGACCCTGCCGATGCCGACCCCGAAGAGGTCGAGGCGGATTGCCGATCGGCAACGAACGCGTCAATGGAAGGCGTCCTGCCGCCAGATTCTGAAGCTCAGATCGCGCAGGATCGGCCCCCGACTCTCAAAGAGGACCCCACCTGGCTTCCGGCAATCGAGTACTTCAACTCGGGACGACCGTTCACCATTGGGGACATCAGTCTAAGCCCATTCACGATCCCCCACGATGCCGCTGACCCGGTTGGCTTTGTTTTTTCAACCGAAGGGGTGCGCTTGGGTTTCGCAACCGATCTCGGCTACATCACACCGAACGTAAAGCAGCAGTTTAGGAACCTGGATTTGCTCCTACTGGAGTCAAATCACGACCTGGAGATGCTGCGCGATGGCCCTTACCCCTGGACTGTCAAACAGAGAGTACTTTCGCGCGTTGGTCACCTGTCGAATGAAGCGGCTTCAGAATTCCTCTCAACCGGCTACGACGGCCAGGCCCGGTATGTCATTCTCGCGCATCTATCTGAAAATAATAATCTTCCAGAGCTTGCGCGAGTTGCGGCCGAACGCGCACTCATTGGCCGTGCCAGCCTGTTGGCCAACCACCTGCTCCTTGCCGAACAACATCAGCCACTTGTGCCAATAATTTTTTAGCGAAATAGTAATACAATAATAGGAAATTGGCATCTACTAGGAGATGGCCCGGCGGATTGTGCTTTTTTGTATTGATTTCAGACCGTTTGCTGCAATCTGAAGCGGACACCGAAACCTGTAGCGCCGGGATTCATCCAACTTAAAGCACGATTTGTTTTTGATTCTGCGCCGTTCGAACGTTGGGCGGTTGAACAAGTTTTGCGAGACGAGGCTTTATGTCTATTGCAAATGCAAACCGATGTACGGATCGGGTTGTCGGCGCTATCCTGGCAAGCTGGCGCTACGACATCTCTGGGATTTCCCCGGAGATGCGCAAAGATTACGAGCAGCATCTTCGCGAATGTGCTCGCTGCAGCACGCACCAAAGAATTCACCGCACAATCGACGTCACTCTTGCAGCCCTCACCGGGACAGCATCTCTTTTCTTCCTGTTCGCCCTCGCTGTCTTGAAGCACGTCAAGCCCCTCGAGCTTGTTGCCTTCAAAATGCTGGGCCTAGACCCCTCCGACATGTACCACATGCTGGTCTCAGCCGGCGTGGCTGGCCTTTGCTTCTCGCTCATCGCCTTGGCGCTGGTGCTCATGGCCACGCCCGCTCCGTCCTATCTGGGCGGAATCGCCGCCGAGCGCGCCAAGCTCATTGAACAGCGCGTGGCTGCCATTCGATCGCTTCGCCTTAGATAACCGCCAACCCTTTCTCCTTGGAACGAGGCCTCCCATTTTGGGAGGCCTTTTAATCTCTTCGAGCAATGCGTGCCGGTCCTCCGCTCGAGCGTCGCTTCACTTACCTGTTCATCTGGTATGGATTCTTCAAATGTAGAGCCCGGAGGGTTTTCAATGCCGCCTCCCGCAGCACCGCGCGGCTTTTGAGCTTCCATTGAAACTTCCGGAACATGGCCCCGTGGCGCCTACGGAAGTACTCCTCGCTGGGCGGCCCGTGCCGCAACGCTCGCGCGGCAAGTTCCACGGCGCAGTCGAACTCAGATTCGATGGAAAAGAACTCATCGTATGTTTTGCGGGCCAGTCTGCCGCGCTCAGCGGCACTTTCCAGTTGCGGTTCCAGGATTGAAGGTAACTTCGCGACGTCTCGTTCTCGGACGCGGATGAGAAATTTGTCCCAGTCCGGTCCTGGGGTCAACTCATAGTCATCGGAAATGAGGACCGGCGCCACGCCCGCCGCCATGACTTCCCAAAAGCGGCTGCTGCCCGCGCTGGCGCCGCGCGGACAAAGCACGAAGTGCGACGCCGCCACGCTTTCCGCGTAGCATTTCTGCCGCTCATAGCGATCAGGTTGAGAGTTGTCCCAATGCCAATACGTCGATGTGTTCTCGATGCGAAGATCGCTTCGGTTGAATCTCAGATTGAAAAGGCGCTTCCTCACGAGCGACGTCGATCCGCCGAGAAAGCTGAAAAGGTAGTGCTTGACCGCTGTCGCCCCGATAGGTGCGCCAGCGGTTGTCTCGCCGATATATCGATTCGCATGTCTCCCATTCCTGCCAATGTACGCAAAATTGAAAATTCGGCCGATACGCGTATGAAGGCTTTTGGGGGCGCTGGTATGGATACCTGGAAGGAGGGGCAGAAAATAGTCTTCTTCCGAGTAAGCCGTGCAGCGGTCGGGGAATTTCCTGTAGACCTCGCACTCCAGCAACCGCTTGGGGTCAAGGGCGCTGCTACCAAAGATCAAGATGAGGTCCGAAGCAGAGGGATCGGATTCAAGTTGATGGCGCTTCGAGAAAGCAGCATGCGCTTCAAAGAGCGATATCTGCTCATTCTCGCGAAGCGCGGTAAGGAAGACTTTCATTGACGATCAGCCCACGAATCCTGCCGCTGAAGCGAGAATTGCCGCCGAGATAGCGGTTGGAATCCTCGTCTTTCGGAGACTGTCTTTCATTCTCGATGGCTAGTGCAAGTTGAGGAGTTTCTTGATACGAACCATCGCGATCAAAGCTTCCGGTGGGTTCGGAGCAATCATAACCTAACGTGACTGGTCTTTCCCGGGGACCTTCCCAGATCCGTTGCGCGCCTTGCACATCCTGAAGGAATTCAAAGGGGTCGCCAGGGGCTCGCGCCATCAGTTGCGCCGAACCCCGGCCAGGTCTTAGTTCTCGTAATTCAGGCTCTCCAGTCCGAGATACACCGCTCCCGAACCGAGCTCTTCCTCAATTCGCAGCAGCTGATTATATTTTGCAATTCGGTCGGTTCGGCTCGCCGATCCGGTCTTGATCTGCCCCGCGCCGGTCGCCACTGCCAGGTCGGCGATGAAGGTGTCTTCGGTTTCGCCTGAACGGTGTGAGATCACCGATGTATATCCGTAACGCCGGGCAAGCTCGATGGCCTCGAAGGTCTCTGTTACCGTCCCGATCTGGTTCACCTTGATCAGAATCGAATTGCCGACGCCCTCGTCGATTCCGCGCTGCAGGCGCTTCACGTTGGTCACGAAAATATCGTCGCCCACAAGTTGAATCTGCCCGCCCAGCTTGTCGGTCAGGATTCGCCATCCCTCCCAGTCGTCTTCGGCGAGACCATCTTCGAGGGAGACGATGGGATACTGCCGGATCCAATTTTCGTAGAAACTTACCATCTCGGCACTGCTCAGCTCGCGTTTGTCGCTCTTCTTGAAAACGTACTTGTTCTTTTCCTTGTCGTAGAACTCGCTCGACGCGGGATCGAGCGCAATGGCAATCTGCTCGCCAGGCTTGTAGCCAGCCAGTTCAATTGCTTCCAGGATCAGCTCGATGGCCTCATTGTTTGCCTTGAGCGACGGCGCAAACCCCCCTTCGTCGCCGACCGCAGTGTTGTAGCCCTTCTTTTTGAGCACGCCCTTCAGGGCGTGAAATGACTCCGCCGCCCAGCGCAGCGCCTCGCTGAATCGTTCCGCGCCAACGGGCATGATCATGAATTCCTGAAAGTCAACGTTCGAGTCGGCATGCGCTCCGCCGTTGAGCACATTCAGCATCGGCGTCGGCAGTATGCTTGCATTCACACCGCCGAGATAACGATAGAGCGGAACCTCGAGAGTCTGGGCCACGGCGCGCGTCGCGGCCATCGATACGGCCAGAATCGCGTTTGCCCCCAGCTTGCCCTTATTCGGCGTTCCATCAAGCGCGATCATCGACTGATCGATCAGCCTCTGGTTTGCCGCATCCATGCCCTCCAGCTCCGGCGCAATCACCGTTTCCACATTGGCTACTGCCTGCAGCACGCCTTTGCCCTGGAAATGGCTCTTGTCGCCGTCGCGCAGTTCCACGGCCTCATGCTCGCCGGTCGACGCGCCCGACGGAACAATAGCCCGGCCTACCACACCGCTCTCCAAAACTACATCCGCTTCCACGGTCGGATTTCCTCGCGAGTCCAGAACCTCGCGCGCGCGTACCGCAACAATCTCAGTCATATCGCTCCTTACAATTTGGTGCTGCAGCCGGTCGTTCAGTCGCGGACGGCGATCCACAGCAAGGGCTTCTCCGGCAGCACTTTGAATCGTGTTCAAAAGCCCAGGTCCGCGCAAAAGGCCAACTCTCCGTCAAGGAAATGTGCAATAGAATTGCTTTACTATCCGCTCGGATTTTAACAAAGACGCCTGTTTCCAACCGTGTGGCAACGGTCACATGCCAAAAGAGCGCCACGGCGAAATTCGGGTTAACTGTCGTGATTCTTACCGTGAAAGGCACGCGCACTACTTCCCCTGGCTTGCCATTGACCGATCAAGGTCTAGTCTTAATTTGGATTGGTTTTCCTCAGTTTTTCCCGGTACGCTCTGAGAAAGAACTTTCCCGTTTCCGGTGTGTCTAAGTGACCAAGGCGATCTTTGCCCTTAAAAGGAGAGAGATGAAGCGAAACTTGCTTTTGTACGCCTTGTTTGCCGCATCAGCAGCTGTTTTGGCAGCACAGCAGGCCAGCCAGCCCAGCCCCTATTCCGGAACTTCAAGTCCTCCACCCGACACCACCATCGTCACCAGCGGGTCCGCTCAAGATAATTCGGGCAACCCTCCACCCGGAGTGACAGGCTACGAGCAGCCTGCAGCGACTCCCATTCCAAAGCCTTCTCCCGCGCAACCCGTGTCGCAGCCGATGGCAGCGCCGGCAGCGCCAGCCGCGCAGCCCGAATCACAGGCGGCTCCAATGAATTCCGTCCCTGCCGATTCAGGGGTGGCGAACTCCGCCGATGGCACCGACGATGGGATCGTCGTGGTTGCGCCGAATGCACCTCAACAGCCCGAACTCAATCAGCGTGATGCCGCAATGTCCGATCCCGACGGCGATATCGTTCATCCCGGAACTCAGTCGCGAGACGAGGCTGGCTACGGCGCGACCATTCGCGTCCGTCTGCTCGATACTCTATCCACGGCCACCAGCCGGCCGGGAGAAAAGTTCCGCACGCGCGTCGCCTCCGACGTGATCCAGGATGGGCAGGTACTGATTCCCGAAGGCTCCGAAATTGACGGTGCCGTGGTTGGCGTCTCCTGCGGCCATGCCCTCAACCACAGCTCGATGCACCTGCGCCCTGAAACTGTGATCCTGCCCAATGGCTCCAGCTTCCATATCTATGCCGAACTGTCCGGCGCCCCCGGTTCAACTGTTCACATCAACGGCGAGGGCGGCGTTAGCGCTGGTTCGCAGCTGAAGAAAGACGGCATCGAATATGGCGGCGCGGTTGGCGCTGGGGCGGTTACCGGGGCTATTCTTGGCGGCCCGGGCGGCGCTCTGGCTGGAACCATCATTGGCGCCGGCGTCATTACCGTGCACTTGCTCGTCAGTCATCCGCAGGCCACGCTCGATAGTGGCACTGTACTTCTGTTCACGCTCAACCAGCCGCTCAATCTTGTGCCGGCTGTACAATCCGGAAACTAACGTCTGCAAAGCGCACCTGGGGTACCGGAGGAGAGCCGGAATTCCCCAGCCCAGGAGGCGAATCATGAATTGCAGTCAGTTACTGGAACGGAGACCGACAACAAACTGGGAACGGTCGACTTCGTCTCTCCGAGACTCGGGCGAAAACCTGAGTCAACTTCGTTCTGAATCACGGCCTTGGGGGCAGTCTAGACCGTCGGAGCCAGGGTCGCCCGAGCGCATTTTCACGCAAAGATCCAAATCGCCCTCACGCTGGGGCTGAAACCGGCCCGCACTTAGGCGACCGCCGGCTTCCACCAGCCGGCTATAGGATCCTTATACCTTTAGCGACATTGCGCGCTCTTGTTTTTGTGCGTTTGTCCCGGCGATTTGCCTTTTCTCCCCGAATAGCGCTAACGTTTGCCTAGATGCACCGCTTCGCCGATACCGGCGGGCGCAGCGCTAATGAACTGCAGCAAGGTTCGTCTGCACTCGCGCTGGCCGCTCGTTCGCGTCGATGCATCCTGGGCAAGCATGGGAGGTTCCCATGATCCGGAACTTTTTCCACGGGCTTTCGGCGCGCCGGCCGCATTCGCCTCGCGCTATTGTCCGAGTTAACGGCCCTTTCCTCGTGCTTGCCCCAGCGTTGGCCGCTTTCCTGTCGGCAAGTTCGGTTGCTGCTCAGGTCCTTACCATCGATACCAGCGGCAAGGGAAATGGAACGTTCAACCAGCCGGTAGATCGTCAATACTCGCAGATTTCTCCGACCCATGTGGACCTTTCCAAGGCCGAGCTCGACCCAAAGACCCGCCTGCTGCTCATTCGCGAAATGGAATCGGAACAGGGTTTCGCTATGCGTCCCTTCCCGCGCGGACACAAGGGTTTGACGCTCGAAGCCAACGGCAAACTTGCGCCTGCCGGCGAACCTTACCTGAACATGGTGGTCAACGAAGGACTCTCTGCGAAACCTGGCGCGCGCGTGGTCATCACCGACATCAAAATCGAGCGCGACAGAATTATCTTCGATCTCAATGATGGCCCGGACGCCAAACACCGCTTCCTGCGCCACGTCCAGATCGGCATGGGAGGGCCGGAAATGGGCGATCCCGATATTGATCCCGCCGTCGCCAATGAGCAGGGCGGGCCCACTGGATCGCGGCTTACTCTCGCCTTTCACGACCACGTACCGGAGCTTACCAGCCAGCAAGTCAAGGCGCTGCTCGCTCCGCTGATCTCCTTCGACGTGAAGACGCCGATCCAGGCATTCACAGATACGCTGCCTTCCGAGTTGAAGAAGGCCATCCTTGACCATAGGGTTCTCGTCGGAATGAACACCGATATGGTGTTTTTCGCAAAGGGAAAGCCGGATACCAAGTCGCGCGAAATGGATGGGCAGATGCCCTTCGAAGAGTGGGTCTACGGAACCCCTCCGCAGGAAGTGGATTTTGTACGCATTAACGGCAACCGCGTGATCCGCGTGGAAATCGCAAAGGATGGCGAGCCCTTGCAGATTTTCACAAAGGATGTGGTCTCGCCCATGATGCTCACCAGAGGCACGCCCATTGAAACCGCGCAATCGAACGTGCGAATCGTCCGTGAGGGCGATGTCGACATCGATCCCGACAAGCAGGCGCCTGCTGCTCCGCCCAGCCTTCGCAATCCCGGCGAACAGTTGCCGGCCGAGAGTCAAACCACCGGCGCGATGCGGCCGGTACAGATGCCCAAGCCGCACAGTGACGACGATCAACTTGGAGCGAATCCGGATGAGCAGCAATCTCAACCCAAAGGCCAGAGCGCGTCGCCGGCCAGTGGGAGTGCAACGACTCCGGCGAATGGACAATCCCCGATGCCTCCGAATTCTCAATCCGCCCCTGCAGGCGGCCAGCAGCCCTCGCAACCTTCGCAAACCCAGCAATCTGTTCCATCCAATGCCCCGCCTTCGGCTCCGGCCGGCGCCTCGTAGTACGCGAGAGGCAACTCAAATCGATCGGGCCTTTAGCTGTCGAAGGAGCATTTTTTCAGATTGTCCCCTATCCAATTTTCTGCGTTCTTGTCCGTGTGCGGCCGCCGTGACAAACTTATCTCCATGCGGATCCCGGTAGCGTTTCTCGTCCTCCTTGCCTCGCCAGCGTTGGTCGCCCCGCAGCTGAGCGCACCAGATTCGCCC
>Ga0187783_10000322_pt1 | contig 35301 bp, 37 predicted proteins | sample 1015_SJ02_MP02_2_FD_132471 | JGI IMG/M metagenome (GOLD analysis project Ga0187783, IMG submission 132471) | Tropical peat soil microbial communities from peatlands in Department of Meta, Colombia - 1015_SJ02_MP02_20_MG | ecosystem: Environmental > Terrestrial > Soil > Wetlands > Peat | place... | reverse complement strand
GGACGAGCTGCTGGGCCGGCTTCTCACAAGCCGTCAGCGTCGCGGTTGCGCCGGTCAAGACGCCGAACTTCAGAAAATCTCGACGTTCCATGCTGTTATCTGGCCCACCGTCAATTAAAAGTGGCAGGTGATACAGTCTGTCGAAGCCTGTTGCCTCCGGTGGCACTGAATACAAAACCCCATGTTGATCTCGACCGCCCGTACGGCAACGGTCATGCCGCTCAGATCTCCATGGCAGCGGGAGCAATCCACCCCGGCACGGATATGGGGAGCGTGATTAAATTTCACATGGGCCGATGGAGAGAAGCCGTAAACGCGCTGCCAGGGTACATCCAGGCCGGAGTTGAAATACGATGTCAGCTGCTGCACTCCCGGACGATCGGTCATCAGAAACTCGTGGCATCGCATGCACACTTTGTCGTTCGGGAGACCCGCGATCGGACCTTGGTTAACGCCGACATGACAGGTCGTGCAGGCGATCCCATTGGCGATGTGTTTGTTATGCGGAAATGCGATGGGCTGGATCGGTATTGCCCGTCGCCCAAGGAACTCGTTCACCGCGTCTACGATCGTGGAGTGCTCGGGCGTGAAGAGTTCGCGTTGCGTCGAGCGGTCATATCCTGATCCCGCACGTTGGCACGAGCACAAAACGAAAGTCGCAAGCGATGCGAGACTGAATGCCAGCAATCCCGCTCGGTTGTAAAGCATGCTCCTTCAGCCTTACTTCCCGCTAGCCTCGATCGTGTCGATCTTGATCTTATTTTTCTGGACGCTTCCCGTGATGCGAACCTGTTTCCCAGCAAACGGTTCCGCCTTCTCCGGGTTGTCGATCTTGTAGACCACATCCTTGTTGTGATCGTACAAGACATAGTGAGCGCCGAGTTCCACGCATTTTTTGGTGCAAACGGCAGGATCTCTACCCATGCTCTTCATTTGGTCCATCATCCCCTCGTGAGTTTTATCCTTGGCGCAGAGGTCATCCATAATCTCGCCAGAGATAGGTTGACTCTGAGCCTGGCCGGATTGCGTGAGCCCTAGACAACAAGCCAAAAGGAGAGAGACAAGACTAAGTTTTAGACCTTGGACTAGCATTCAAGAATTCCTTTCTGGTTCCCGTTTTCTTCATCGTGGCGGCTGCCAGGCGATTGCTACCGCATTCCGTGCGATTCCAGGTTCTCCGGACCGCCCAGGAAATATGCGGTTGCGCCCACCATAAAGTCTATACGAAGCAACCGCGGCCGCACGTCATAAGGGTGTCAATTCCTTGTAAAATCCAGTGTTATCAGGTCTTTTCGTTCTCCCATCGCGGCACGGCTCGCGCTGGCTCTGGTCCTCATGAGTCTAGCGTTGGCCTCCTGGGATGTGATCTCCCGAAAGAGCTAGCACGATTTCCAGGTCATGAACCCCTGGCCGCGTGGCGTCGATCGGCCATCGACGACGCGCAGTTGGCCGGTGCACGACTCCGGCCAACTCCCTCGTGGTCCCTGGCGCAGGAAAGGTCAATAGATCTGCCGGGTAAGATCGAAACCAACGAACATCATGGACGGTTTATCCGAACTAGGAGTCTGGGTGAAGGTTTCATTGGTACCAGAACGTTGCGCCGTGGTCGTACCCGGAGTGTTGGTAAATCCAAACGTGAAGGCGTGTCGCCAGATCTTCTTCTTTATGCCGAAGGCAAAAGCCGACCGGTGAATTCCCAGCTCAGGACCATTGGCCAGGGTCGGGTTGGCCTCGGCAACCAATGCGACCGTAGGACGAACGTCGACGGCAGCCCCCACTCCAAGTGCAAAGACATTGGCGCAGGGATGAACCTCAAAACTGGCGCTGATTCCGGCGGCAAGCGGGGCATTACAATGCTGCAAGGGCATGGGATCCCACAGCTGACTGGGGTTCGCGATCAACGGCCTGTCCCGGATCGAGAATGTCGGAACAGCATATAGCTGGGCGCGGTGGTTTCCTAAACTTCGCGAGACGATCAACTCAAGATTCTCGGAGAAATTTGTGGCGAAATTGTTCTGTCCATCGATCGAGACGCGCGCCACGGCATTGATGGGATTGCCCGCCTTTTCATCGAGAAAGTTGTAAGCCACTCCGAATTCAATAACCCTCCCGATCAGGCTCGGGGAGCGGTAGGCATTTACCGAAAGCCTCGAGGTAACCCCGTAGCGCAAGCCAAAGGACGAAATGGAGTAGTCATCTAGGCCGAGTAAGGTGTTGCCTCGACCCGGGCCGACAAAGGCCGCTTCGAACGGAAACCGATGGGTAAAGTCCAGGTAAAAGCCATGGCGGTCAATCTTGCGCCCGCTGGGAAGCGTGTAAACGAAATCGTCGCCCAGATTATAGACTCGTGCATTCTGGCTTTTCTGGGGGGGGCTGGAGTCTTGGGACTGTGCGACCGCACTGGCTGCAACACCTGGATCAGCACTACTTGCCGACTCCGAGGTTTGTTGCGCTTCCTTCCCGTCGATGGGGTCTGGATCCCCTGCGGCGGTCACCGTCTCGGAGTCTACTTCCCGAACGCTGTGGTTTGCCGTATCCACGAGATAATGTTTTCCGCCTCGCTCCAGGATAATTTCCGAACTCGAACCATTTACGAACCGAATACCGAGGTCGCTAGCTTGAACGACGCTAGCAGAGCGATCGCGGGCAGGAGCGGGCGAAGCAGAAGCTTGCGCCCATGCCGGTCGGTTAAGACTCAGCATCACCAATGAAGTTACGAGAAGTGCCTGATTCTTTGTCAAATTAGGGTACATGATTCACTCGTCATGATTGGATTTGGCTGCGCACTGCTGAAAGAACTGCGGCTTCCGCCCCCGTGTGATACCTCCGCGTCATCCATCCGGAATATAGCGAGGCGCATTGCGCGACGGATTGCATCGTTCGGAACATCGAGCTTTGCCATCATTGCCGGCAATCAGCCACCTTCCGCAAGGCCTGCATTCAAACGCGGCCATCGTTCGGTCTCACGTGCATCCATGGTGCAGCGCTCGCAGGATCGCCTGTCGTAGGACCATCGATCAGCCGGCAATTTCTCCAGCCTGGTGAGAACTGCGGCCTGCTACTTCATAAACCGTGGGGTCAGGACGTAACTTGAGCAGGGCCAGAGATCCTCGCACGCAAGCGGCCACGATCGAGCGAACAGAATGGCCCATCGTCGGACAGAAAACTGCAACCCTCTCGCGCCGGTGGATGGTACCGTGGCCAGCGCATCGCCAAGTTACTGGGACGGATCGGGGGTGACAGGTCGGCGGTCGAGCTACGATGCCATCAGGGAAGAAAAGGAGAAGATACCGGGAGTTCAGATTGGCTCGCCGGCCGGTGTGTGTTCCCCCCTGCATCACAGTTGTAGCTTCGCCATGTTGTAGCTTCGCCGTCTCACTTACGTAAGTTATGTCAAATAACTCAATTATCATCAATAACTTACAGGCTACAACGTCGGCGCGCATCCGGGAGAACAGGATTTGACATCCCGATACTTACATGCCAGCACGATAGGAATTCGCTCTTCGAAGTTTCCACTACCTCGGAACGTATGTCAATAAAAGCCCGGTTCCGCTACCTCGAAGGAATTCCTTATCTGTCCTTGGACGCGCCCGATTCTCGACCACCTCAGCGATTTTCGCAGCGAGATTTCACAAGATTTAGAAGCTGAAAAGGGCCCTGGAAAAGACAGAAACTAGCCGGCAAGATTCAGTCGAGCTACAGACAAGAAGCACGGTACCCAAAGCGGGTTCGGCCGTTGCAGCCCTTCAGGGCCGCGTCAGTAAGATGAGCCGGCGTGACATCAGATTTTCCGCACCAGGCCTTCCCCTATCCGAGCCGTATTGCGGATGAGCATGAGCACGAGCACCATGCCGAGGAAGGGAACCAGGCCGGCGGCGATCACAATGGGATCGAAGCCATGCGTGGCTTGTGCCTGGCGCACATCAGAAAAATAGCCGATCAATTTGAACGCGATGATCGTGCCGATGCCAGCTCCTGTCCCACTGAGTCCGCTAACCGAGGCAACCGAGTCGCTGTAGTAGAGGTCAGAGGGTAACACATTGGCGATGGTGCTGAAAGCCGCGTAGCTAAAGGTGGCGAGTGCGAATAGCAAGGTAATGAGGTACAAATCCGTTGTGAGAATCGTCGGAATCAGTAGGGTAACCCCGATTCCACCAAACACCACCATTGCTTTTCGGGCAGCACCGAGCGACCACCCACGCTTGATGAGGTATCCCGATGCGCCACCTCCGAAAAAGTTGCCGAGATCGGCTGCCAGGAAAGGAATCCAGACAGCAATCAGGCCACTTCGGAGCTCAATGCCTTTTGCGACTAAATAGATCGGAAACCAATCTGTCACAAAAAACCAGACCGGGTCGGTAAAAGACTTGGCAATGATCACTCCCCAGGTTTGCGGGAGTTTCAGAAGATCACGTAAGCGTGGCTGCGAGTTCCCCGGCGTCGGCGTGCCGGAATCGTTTTTATCGGCGGCAATCCTCTCGAGCTCGCGGCGGGTGATGCGCGGGTGAACTTCCGGCGGGTAGTATAGCCAGCGCCATCCAATCAGCCAGAGAAAACCGAGAGCGCCGGGCACCATGAATGCCGGCCGCCAGCCCCAGCGGAAATAAATGGGCAGAACGATAAAAGGTGCGATGGCTCCTCCGATCGAGGAGCCGCTGTCAAACAGAGCAGTCGCCAGACCCCGTTCCGATTTGGGAAACCACTCGGCAACCGTTTTCGTGGCCGCCGGCCAGTTGGCCGACTCGCCCGCTCCCAACAAGAACCGAAATCCAGCGAAGCTAGCCACACCCCTAGCCAGGGCAGTGGAAATCGATACCAACGAATACCCGGCTACGCTGAGACTGAGTCCTTTCCGGCTACCGATCCGATCCATGAGCCTGCCGAAGACGGTTTGGCCGATCGAGTAGGCGACACGAAATGCGATCACAATGTTGGCATAGTCGCTGTTCGTCCAGTGGTACTGGGATTTGAGATAGGGTGCCGTGAGCGAGAGTGTTTGCCGATCGATATAGTTAATGACGGTCGAGGCAAACAAGATGCCGCCAATCCACCAGCGCAAGCCAGGGATCGGGCGTGTGAGATTCGGTTTCCCGGTGGTTGCCATTGTGCGGGTCGGGGAATGCGGTTATCGGCCGGGGATCACCTGTGCTTCCTCCTGAATGACACCTTGCAGAGCCGGACTTAACAAGGAAGCAGAATCGCTGTCCAGATACACCGTCACATTGGGGTGTGTGCGCAAGATCGACGCGGGTGCCCTCGGGCTGATCTCGCCTTCGAAACAGGCTTTTACCGCCGGCGCCTTGCGGCTGTCAGGCACGACAGCCAACAGTTCTTTGGCTTTAAGAATCTGACGGACTGACATCGAGATGGCCCGCTCGGGTACTTCGGAGATGTCTCGGAACCACGCTTCTCCAACCTGCTGACGTCGACAGGCCTGATCCAGGGTCACGAGAATGTACGGTTCTTCGGTCGAAAAGTCCGCGGGAGGATCATTGAATGCCAGATGACCATTCTCACCAATTCCAAGGAAAGCAATATCGATGGGTGCAGACGAGACCTCCCTCCCCACCCGACGCACGACCTCATCCGGATTCGCCACGTCGCCATCGAGCAAGTGATACTTCCTAACTCCAGTTTTGCGAATCACTTGCTCGAGCAGCATCCGACGAAAGCTGCCCGGATGGGTCAGCGGCAGACCGATGTACTCGTCCAGATGGAATACCTCCACGTTTGCCCAATCCATGCCGGGCGTCTTTGTGAGGGCATTCAAGAATTCCGTTTGAGAGGCTGCGGTCGCCGCAAGGATGCGTGCCCGCCCAGAGTCTCGGATGGCTCTGCGAATCGTCGCCGCTGCATGTTCGGCGGCCGCATTGCCCAGTGAAGCTCGATCTTTGAATACCTTCAGCAGCATGAACCACCGTCTCCTCGAGAAACTGCTCGCTCAGAAGTCGAATTATACAAAGATGGCGAAGCGAGCGAGAAGAGCGAGACACCCAATTTCACATCGTGAAAGTCAAGATAGCCCCGGGGAATGCGGATGAAACCAAGATTCGACGATCCCCATCCGGATCGAATCGTCTTTCGCAATAACGGCAAGGACGACTCACGGATTGGACTGCTCATCTTCGTTCCGGAAGAGCTCAGCAGCATCGTGTCAAGCGATTTGAGGGTAACTTTGGGGGAGGCCGTCGCGACACGCAAACAAGCTCAGTCTGCTTTGAACCATAGCAGATAAAACTTCGAAGGCTCGCGGCGGAGCAACAAACGGGCCTTCACCGGACGAAGCGCCCAACCCAGGCCGTACCACGGCTTGCCCACATTCCACTGAATCTTCAGCCGCTCTGCCAATTCGTCTAAGCTCCTCTGTGTAAGGTACTCGCGGCTGTGATGGATGTCGGAGCGAACGCCAAACTGCCGCTCAAACATTGCTCGTCTTTCTTCGAGCATCTGTTGGCCGCTTTCTTCACGCCAATAAAAGGGACTGTCCGCAACGACCACAATTCCCGGACGGCGTAGGCAGCGCAAGACTTCTCGAAGGGTTCTTTCGTAGTCGGACGAGTAATGGAAGGAAGCATTGAAGATCGCAACATCGAATTGCCCAGAGTCGAACGGGAGATGATCCATGTCCGCCTGAAACCGCAGAAAACTTTGCGGCGAGTAAGCCAGATAATGCCGAGCGGCACCGAGACCGTCCACATCATTGTCCAGCAGGTCGACCGCAATTGGGTGGTACCCGCGCTTCGCCAGCCGATAACTAAGCCATCCGTTTCCGGCACCGATGTCCAGAACACGGCAGCTTGAAACATGCGCACTCTCGATCTTCGGCAAAACATGGTTCTGCAGGTAGAGCAAAGTCCGGGCTCGGATTCGCCATATCGAGTTATGTTTGTTCGTCAGGTCGTTGAAGGGCAGTGCAAGGTAGTAATCCGCCGTCTGGGAGCCCCAACCTTCTTTGGCCCGAACCACCTCGTAATCACGAACGAACCGTTCAAATTGTGCTGTGCTCTCTTGCGTCAAAGCGCGCAGGATCCCTTTTACCTCAAGGATCGCGAATCCGCACCCCGGACAGGTCCATGGGATAGATGCCGTAACGCCGTTAGCGAATCCGTGCCCACACCTAGGGCACCGGAGTCGGACGGTGCGAGTATCTTCACTGTCCGTCGCCGCGCTCACCGCTCTCGACCCTCCGGGCCGCAGATTCGTCGCGTTCATCCGATCCATAATCCGGCAAATCTATTCGCGTTGTCTAGGCACAGTTGTCCCGAAAACCGGGGCATTCGGAAATCCAGCTTGGCGAAGTCATCCATGGCGCGACCGCCTCCCTCCGGTTAGATTGAGCACGGCGCGATACGAGCGGTGGCATCCCTATCGAAAGGCAGCGTAAAATCGGCTGAGGCCTGCCTGGCAAGCGACTTCGGGGAATATGGCGCGATCTTCTGAGCTGGAGACCTTCTTAGCCGAATTGGGGCGAAGCTGCTATTCGAGGGGATGGATTCTTGGGACAAGCGGCAATTTCAGTGCGGTTGTAAGCCGCCAACCCTTCGTCCTAACGATCACGGCAACGGGCTTAGATAAGAGCAGTCTCTTGCCCGATCACTTCCTGCGAGTAGACGCGAGCGGCAAAGTGTTGGAGGGATCGGGCCAGCCATCGGCTGAGACCGCACTACACTTGGTCGTTGCCAGGGTATGTCAAGCGGGCGCGGTCTTGCACACACACTCGGTCTGGAGCACGATAGTTTCTGAGCTTAGTGCTCAACAACAGGGCCTCTCGATTGAAGGCTATGAGATGCTCAAGGGTCTGGAAGGCGTCAGGTCGCACCTTCATCGGGAATGGTTGCCAATCGTTGAAAACGATCAGGACATGCTCCGATTAGCCGCAGTAATCGAGACAAGGCTGGCGGAATGCCCAGGCGCCCATGGCTTTTTGTTGCGAGGACACGGACTTTACACTTGGGGCAAAACCCCGGAACAGGCGAAACGACATCTCGAAATTCTGGAGTTTCTGCTTGAGGTGATGGGACGAACTCGCTCAATCTTAAACTCTTCCGCTACATGAAAGAGGCTATTGTTGGGAGGGAGGCGTTATGGCAGTCGTAAGGATTCCGGACGAAAATCGGGTGTTGCGCGAGACGGCCGATATCACCATGCATCTCGCGAGCATTGGAATCGATTACGAACGCTGGGAGCCGAAGGCGCCGCTCGAGCCTGGGGCATCGGCGGAAGAGGTTCTGGCGAGCTACGAGGAGCAAATCGAAAAGCTCAAGCAGCGCGGTGGGTACGTTACCGCCGATGTGATCGACGTCAGTCCCGCGACGGCCAATCTGGAAGCCATGCTGGCAAAATTCAGTCGGGAGCACTGGCACGATGAAGATGAGATACGCTTCATCCTCGACGGCCGTGGTTTGTTTCACATTCATCCGCGCCCAGGCCCGCTGACTGCGATTGAAGTGGAAGCCGGCGATCTGATTCGCGTGCCTCGCGGAACCTGGCATTGGTTTGATCTTTGCGGGGAGCGCAGAATTCGAGCGATTCGTTTGTTTCAAGACCCTACGGGCTGGACGCCTTACTATACTGACAGCGGCGTCGATGGCAACTACCAACCGGTCTGCCTGGGATCTGCTTATTTTCCGCTCCACAATGCTGTGGATGGAAAGTGAATTCAGGGCGCAGCGCATCGGTTCGTACCATCCTTTTGGATGTAGAGGGCACAACTACGCCCCTCGATTTCGTGTACAAGGTTCTCTTCCCGTACGCAGGGTCGCACGTGCAAGGATTCTTGGAGCGTCACGGGGCGTCGCCCGATGTGCAGCAGGACTTGAACGCACTGCGACAAGAAAACCTTGAGGACGCTCGACGCGGGCTGAAGCCGCCCGCTTTGTCCCACGACGAGGCAACGGAATCCCTGGTGGCCTACGTTGAATGGTTGATCCTGCGTGACCGTAAGTCCACACCCTTGAAGTCACTCGAAGGCAAGATTTGGGAGGAGGGTTATCGGAGCGGAGAATTACGGAGTTGGATCTTTGAGGACGTGCCCCCCGCGCTAAAGCGATGGCACGAGGAGCAGCGAACCGTCAGCATTTTTTCCTCCGGGAGCGTGTTGGCCCAGAGGCTACTGTTTGGGCATACCACAGCGGGTGATCTTACTCGATATCTCTCGTTCTATTTTGACACTACCGTGGGCAGCAAAACCGACCCTGGGAGCTACGAGAAGATTGCTACCGTTTTGCGGAGCTCGACGCTTGACATGCTGTTCATCACAGATGTGACCGCTGAGCTCGATGCTGCCAAAGCCGCCGGGCTTCAGACCTTGCTCTGCCTGCGTCCTGGAAATCGTCCCCAACCGGCGAACACCTACAAGTTGATCCGGTCTTTTACCGAGGTGGGTGCCTCCAACGAATCGATGTGAGATTTCGTGGCTTCGAAGGACAGGCAGATTGCACTTTCGGCCGGTGAGAGCGGCGATTCTGCGCGCGTTTTCAAGCTGGGTTCTTATTTGTCTTAGCGAGGCCCCTTAGTCCCGGTGCGACGCAGCACTTCAATGGGAGCGCTGTCATGATCTTCGAAGAACTCCTCCTCCGGCCCGGCCTCGGTTTGGGGCAATGTTTCGAGCAGTCGAACGCAGCGATTCCAGCGGAGTAGGGCGTCGTCATTGTTCGGCGGGCGATTTTTCTCGGCCTCTTCAAAACAGTGCATGGCCTCCAAGAACGAGCTCACCAGGATCTGCCGTGGAAACCCTGCTCGCATATGCGCCTTGGCTCTCCGTTCATAGAGGATGCCCGTGTAGTAGTGGCGCTCATAAGGGTTGCTGAGATCTCGGAAAATTTTCTCCACTTCCGCGTAGCGGTCCGACGATTGCCCGCTAAATTGGTCTGTAATCGCAAGCCCCAGAAGGCGCGTGGCCAGCTGGTTTCCGGGATCGGCAGCCAGGACGTCGTGGCATATGGATTCCGTCTCTTCTGGTTCGTTCAGGAAGCGATACAACTCAGCCTTCGAAATCGCTTCGTCGATTCCGTCCCGCGAGATGGTCTTCAATTGAAATTCCATAGCACTCTCCTCGCCTCAAGATCGATCTTCGACCGCTCCTAAGCCATCTTCCAGAGCAGGTACCCCGCCACCGTTGTCCCCAGCAATGCTCCGCCGTAGCACAAAGTGAAGATCACTTCGTTGAGATGCTTCACTTGCAGTCCATCGTAGAGCGTGTAACGAAAGCGATGTGCCCAATGGAATAATGGCACTGAGCACAGCAAGAAGAGATAGATCCGGACCACCGGCATCCTGACCAGCAGCATCAGATGCTGGTAGCTGGGAGTCCGCAGCCACCCCAAGGGAAACGCCAAACCAAACAGCAGAATATGTACAGGGACGAGAAAGGCGGCAATCACGCCTCCGGCGCTGAACAGCATCCAAAGTAAAGCTTCGTTGGATGGTTTTTGCATTCTTACCTCAAAACCAGCCAGGCCACCACGACCGATACAAGAAGCCAGAGCACGTAATTTGGGGCCGCGATAACAAAGTCAGGAAGCCGTTTGCCACGAAATCGTATGGCCATGGCACTGGGTGCCAGATTGAACCAAGTAATGGTGTGGAACAGAACAAAGAAAAAGCTGATGGCGCTGAGCAGGATGGCGGTTGGCGTTTCGAGACGGTGCAGGAATCGCGCGTAGGCTTCCGGTCCATTTCGCAGAGCACGCAATTCCAGCAATGTCACGATCACGAAGGCGGCTACGAAAACACTGCTCAATTCGCGCAGGATGAATCTGAGATACCGCCATTCTCCCAGCCACCAGTAGACGGACACCCGGGGCCGATACCATCGGGGGTGGAACTCCGTGTAGCCTGGCATGGCCTTAACGGTTGGCGGATTCACCCTGCCCCTCCTTCCGGTTGTAACCTCTGAGCGTGAGAACACTTTTCATCCAGTCGAGAACCGCGCTGATCTTGTACTGCTGAATGGCGCCCACCGGGTCCACGTGTTTGGGACAAACTCGTGTGCACTCCCCGACGAAGGTGCATCCCCAAATTCCCTCCGGATGAGCGAGCACGGCCAGCCGTTCGGTTGCACCCTGGTCGCGGTTATCCATGTTGTAGCGCTGCGCCAAGGCAAGGGCTGCCGGGCCTACAAACACAGGGTCCAATCCAACCACCGGGCAGGCCGCGTAGCACAAGGTGCAATTGATACACATGCTGAACTGCTTGTAATTCGCGAGTTGTTCTGGAGTCTGCAAGAACTCGCCTTCGGAAAGGGGTGGTTCTTCCCGGCGAATTAACCACGGTTTCACGGTCTTCAACTTGAGCAGGAAATCACTCAGTTCTGTGACTAGATCGCGCACCACGGGAAAGTAGCGCAACGGCTCCAGACGGATCTTGTTCACGTGCTGCGCGTAGGAGGAGAGAAAGGTTGCACACGTCAACTTGGGTTCACCGTTCACCATCATCCCGCAACTGCCGCAGATGCCCATGCGACAGGACCAGCGGTAGGTCAGAGAACCGTCCACCTTGTCTTTGATGTGGTTCAAGGCGTCGAGCACAACCCATTCTTTATGAACGGGCACTTCGTAGCTCTCCAAGTGCGGCTTGGTGTCCTGCTCCGGAGAGTAACGCGCGATCTCGAGAATGATCTTGTCGGCCATATCAACTGGCTCGTCGTGCTGCGATTACCTGGGGTTGCTCCTCGGACAGCTGGCCGTAAACCCGCTCTCCCGGCGCCCAGCGGGTGATCTTAACCGGCAGGTATTCGACTCGAGACGAGCCGTCGGGTTGGCGGAAAATAAGCGAGTGGGCCAGGAATTTCCCGTCGTCTCGGGTCAGAAAGTCGGTGCGCTGGTGGGCGCCCCGGGATTCCGTGCGCGAGAGGGCACACTGCACGATGGACTCGGCCACATCCAGCATGAATCCCAGTTCGAGTGCTGTTTCCAGTTCGGTGTTGAAAGTTCGATTGTGGTCTTCGAGACGGATGTCACGGTAGCGCTCTTGTAACTCCCGCAGCTTGTCGGCCGACTGAGTCAGCGTTTTGTGTTCGCGATAGATTCCCGCTCCGCTCTCGATGCTGGCTTGCATCTCCTCCCGAATGACGGCGATCCGTTGCCGTCCATCTGGCTTCGAGAGGAATTCTGATTCTAGCCTTCGCTGTTCGTCGGCCGCCTGGGCCATCGCCTTTCCATCAGGTGATTTCTGCTCGACGGCAAATAGGGCCGCCGCCCGGCCGGCGCGCGCTCCGAACACCAGACACTCAGGCAACGAATTCGAACCCAAGCGATTGGCTCCGTTGATGCTTACGCAGGCCACTTCGCCCGCGGCGAAAAGACCCGCGAGCGGCGTGGCGCCGTGCATATCAGTGCTCACGCCCCCCATCATGTAGTGGACCACTGGACGAACCGGAACGAGTTCGTGGACCGGATCGATGTTTTGGTACTTGAGGCATAGCTCGCGGACAAACGGCAGCTTGGAGTTAATCAGCTTTTCCCCCAGATGCCGCAGGTCCAAGTGAACCACCGAGCCATACGGGGTTGGCGTCGTGCGGCCTCGCTGATCCTCCTTCACGAACGCCTGCGAGAGGCGGTCCCGGGGTCCGAGCTCCATCGAACGCAGCACCGGCTTGGGCTCTGCCTTCCCGAGGTTGTAGTCTTGCAGGTAGCGGTAGCCATCCTTGTTCAGTAGGTAGCCGCCTTCGGCGCGGGCTGCTTCCGTGATCAGAATGCCGGTGAACGGGAGTCCCGTGGGGTGATATTGCACGAACTCCATGTCTTTCAAAGGCGCTCCCGCCCGATAAGCCAATGCCATGCCATCGCCATTCTTGATGTTGGCATTGGTGGTAAAGGGAAAGACGCGGCCGCAGCCCCCGGTGCAAAGGATGACAGCCTTGGCGGTGATGGCCTGAATTTTTCCCGACATCAACTCGATGGCCACTACGCCCTTTGCTCGGCCGTCATCCACCAACAGTTTGGTGACAAACCATTCATCGTAACGAAAGATGGGATCGTATTTGAGCGTGGTCTGAAACAGGGTGTGCAGCATATGGAAGCCGGTCTTATCCGCCGCAAACCACGTGCGCCGCTTCTTCATTCCCCCGAAGGCGCGCACCGCGATGTGCCCGTCTGCCTCGCGGCTCCAGGGGCAGCCCCAGTGCTCCAGCTGCAATAACTCCCTCGGTGCTTCCTTGACAAAGACCTCAACCGCGTCCTGGTCGCACAACCAATCGCCGCCGGAAATCGTGTCGTAGGCATGCTCGTCCAGGCTATCGTCCGGCTTGATCACTCCGGCCGCACCGCCTTCGGCTGAAACCGTGTGGCTGCGCATCGGGTAGACCTTGGAAACGACAGCGATGCGGAGCTTGGGGTTAATCTCGGCTGCTGCGATTGCCGCACGCAGTCCTGCAGCTCCGCCACCTACGAGAAGAACGTCGTGCGATGAGCTGTCCATGATTCCCCACTCGCGGCCGTATCGAGGGGCAGCGCTTGAGCCCGAGCCAAAGCGCGGCTCATTTTCCCCCCAAATGGCCTAAGGAATCAAATGGAATTTGTTCGGCCTAGGAATGACCGTTCCCAACCCGGTTTCTCGGTCCTGATTCGGAAGATAGGGCGCCGCTGTTCGGGCCAACCTGGGATTGGAGGGTAGGGCGTAGTGAAGCTCGGCTAAGCCGATGTAGAAAGGGAACTACAGGCCCAGGCTGGCACCCCACCCACGGCGATGACAGGTGAACTCTTGCGACTTAGTGGCTTAGTTTCGCCGCTTCCGGTGAGCCCTCGCAACCGGTTACTGGTTCCGCGGACCAAGCCGGGTTGGGCGGGCTGTTACGTTCAGCGCTTCACACTCCCGCTGCGTCGGCCTCGGCGCGCCCCTGAACGCAATTCCTGCCCTTTTCTTTGGCTTGATAAAGAGCAACGTCTGCTTGCTGCAGGAGGTCTTCCACGCTATCCGAGCTAGAGCGAGTCACGGTGATGCCCATGCTTACCGTAACCGGAATCTTGGCCGCCGGCGTCAAAATGACATCCCGGGACACTAGGAACCTTATTTCGTCAGCCCGTCGAATGGCAGTAACAAAATTGCAACTGGGTAATACCAGCAAGAACTCCTCTCCTCCATAGCGGCCTACGAGGTCGTAGGGTCTTAGCTCGGATTGCAGCCTTCGAGCTACTTCTTTGAGCACTTCGTCTCCGACCGCGTGTCCCAGGCAGTCATTGATTTGCTTAAAGTGGTCCACGTCCGCGAGGATAATGGCTGCCGGTTTGCCGTCACGTTTGCTGCGGGAGAGCTCACGTTTCAGGGCTGCTAAAATTTCTGCACGGTTCAAGATCTTAGTCAAAAAATCGTGAGTCGCAGCAAACCTGAGCGACTGTTGAAGATCGATGATCCTCTTTCCGGCTAAAACTCGCGCTCTCAATTCTGAGGGATCGACCGGCTTGGACAAGTAATCGTCTGCGCCGGCTGCCATTGCGGTCAGCAGATCTTGTTTCCTGTCTTTGGCTGTGAGCATCACCGCGTAGATATAAGTGCCATTCCCTCCGAGCGTCCTTATTTTTCTGCACAGCTCGATGCCGTCGATTCCTGGAAGTACCCAGTCGAGAAGGACCAAGCGTGGAGCATCTGGGGTCTGGAGCAGCTCCCATGCCTTGGTGCCGCTCTCGACGCTGATATGGGCAAGTCCCCATTCGTTTAGATATGTGCCAATCATCCGCGCATCGATTTGCGAGTCTTCGACCAGCAATATGCTCACAACATATCTCCAGGGACAGTTCTCGGAGGTGCCGCAACTCGGGAGCGCCTGACAACCATTTGCTGCGCCTGTCTAGAATTCTGCTAACCCGTAGTTAGAGACCTGCAAGTGGCCTCCCCTTCTAGCCTTCGGCACATTCAGCGGATAAGCGCTGCGGCAACAATTGAAGGACGGCAAACAGCTCAGCAGCGGTCAGATTCATGAAGGCAGCATATTCCCCGGTCGCTCCCAGATTATGCTGGCACCTTAGTATCTTCACAAGGTCGAGTCGGTGGATGCAACCTAACCAAAGTAACTGCCTGAGGTGATCGCGCTGGCCTGATTCTAGGCCAAACTAGGATGGTCCCGTATTTCGGTTTATGCTCATGCAAGCTTATCCCAAATTATCTCATGCGCAAACGCATCTAACTGCGGGGTTTTGGCAGCTGACTTTCCTTTCCAGGCCTTTTACAAATGACTTGTTGAAGCGTCCGGTAAAATCGACGCCGTTGGCGTTCCATATCGTGGTTGGCTGAGAGCACTTCACGGGCCTTGGCGGCGAGGCGTTGGCGATCACCTGGTGAGAACGTGATCTTTTGGATAGAGCGCGCCAAAGCAGTTGGACTGAATTCGTCCACAATTTCGGCGAAGCTCTGCTCGCGTGCGTAGCGAACCAAACTGGAATACTTAGGACCGAAAACCAGAATGGGTGTGCCCGCAGCAAGATAGTCCGCGATCTTAGAAGGAAACGCGGTTTCCACGGAATTTCGAGCTACCGGCAAGAACGAATAAGGGAGAAACAGAATGTCCGCTTGTGACAGAATTTTGGGCAATTCAGACTGTGCCGCCCAGCCTCTATTAACAATACCGGGACACTTCCAGCCAAACCGCACCATGTCTGCATCCGTGAGGGGTGTGCAGAGATGCAGACTCGCCTTGGGCATCTGATAATCCTTAAACTTGCCGCTTACGATGAGGTCAACGAGTAGATCCAGACAATCCTTGACGGTGTAGCCGACCGTGCCGGCAAATAGGATGACCGGACCAGGGCCACCATCGTAGTGCATGCGCCCATCCGTTGGGTTTGGGGAAACGGTCGTGGAGGGTAGCTGAATCTCCGACTGTATACCGCATTCGTCAACGACCAAACGTTGCATTTCCGGGCTGACAGCATAGATGTGTGCGGCATTCCTCAAGGTCTTTTTCGTCCAACGCCGCAGCATCTTTCCTATGAAGGTGGAGGGTTGGAAATTCCCAGAGACAAAATGGTCATGCACTATTGCGATGTGTGGTGTCCGCGTGACCCAGCTCGCCAGCGCTGCGCAGAGATAGTAACGCCCTTGAACAATCGAAATGATTGTTTCGACCCGTCGACGCTTGACCACGAGTACGGCTCGAAGTGCGATGGAAGCGAGGATCCAGCAATTCGGGATGATTTTGAGTTTTGCTACCCAGAAGTTGGCAGAGCCACGCAGAGCGGGAAAGACAATGTAACGACATTTGAGAAGGGTCGTAGTCGGCGATGCCAGCATCCCAAGCCGAGACGCGATGATTGTGAGGGAATCTACCGGATGTTGCTCGAGCAAGCGTTTCAAGAGGATCGCCCCGCCATGATGATTGGAAGGTGGAAACTCGCCAATGTATAGGAGTCGTGGAGTCGGCGCAGCAGAGCCTGCCTCCTCATCGTGCGACCGTGCGGCCGTCATCTCTGGTGGCGGTATCCGAGGCTCGATGCCGCTGGGCTATGATTTGGGAGGTTATAGACTTTCCGCATCCAATCAGCCGTGATGCGAAGGCCTTCTTCCAAACTGTACGTGTCCCGGTGAGAGAGGTCTCTCGATGCCTTCGAGATGTCGACAAGCTTGTGGTGAGTCGTGAGCCCTTCCGCATCGCGATATTGGACCAATGACGGTGACGCCCCGGTAACCTTCAGCACCGCGTTCGAGAGTTCCTCGATGGTGTGGTGGTGAGTGCCGCCGATATTGTAAGTCTCTCCGGGCCTGAAATTGTCGGTGATGTTCGCTAAAGTACGGACTGTATCTGGCAGGAATGCCGAAGTGCGTGAGTGGCCCCGAAATACCGTCCACGGTAGCCCATTCAGCGCACAATAAAGAAAGCGGCAGTTCACGGAACGGTAGGGGCTATAGTATTCACCCGGCCCAAAGGTATTAAACAGACGCACTACCACTGACTCCGTGCCATATCGTAGAGCCGAGTTGCGCACCTGCATTTCGTTTACCCACTTGCTCATCGCGTAGTCGTTCATCTGCTTGATTTGGTGGTCATCCATTACCGTTTCGACCATCAGATCCGGCCAATCGCCATACACCTCGGAAGACGAAAACTGCACCAAGCGGAACGAAAACCGCTCCTGCAGACGAAGAATGTTCTTTGTCCCTACCGCATTCGTGTGCCACAGGGCCTCGTAGAAATCCTCTCCGTTCCACCGTCCGAACTCGGCGGCACAATGATAGACATAGTCGAATGGACCCAATTGCTCAATCACTCGCTCGATCTGCCGGAACTCTCCCACATCGCACCGCGCGTAGAGCGGGGCACTGACATCGGAGCGGACGGAGAATCCAACCTCGTCCGGCTGATGTGCAATGTCGCAGGACACCACATGATGCCCGCGCTTCCGAAGCTCGGAGACCAGGCCGGCGCCGACCGTGCCCAATCCCCCAGTTATCAAGATCTTCATATCACCCGCTCTGCCGACTAGGGTTCCTCAAATGGGCAATCGCCCTTGCGGCGGCTGTACTGGCCGGGAAGAAGCCAGCAACCGCACCGATTGCGTCTAGCGTACCGGAAACTATCTGAAATTTATAATATATAGATACCCGTCAAGACAGCCGGTTCAGATACAGGTGATTAGTGAAGGTGATTTCCTAGTTCGAGAGACCGCCTGGGGGTGTAGTCTCAGGCTGGTGGCTTGCCCCTGCGAAGAGTCTGTTCAGTTCTCGCCAACGTGGCATTTCCAACAAATATCGCGAACTCGAGCCGAGATGAAAAATCAGCCTGCGCATTACAAATTGCCATTGCAGCCGACCTGCTGTTAAGACGCTCGCAGCGGACCTGTCGGCCGGAACCGCAATCTGTTGGGGCTGCTTCCAGGGAAACAGACGCTGCCGGGTGATTTCCTTTCGAGCTTCGGGGTCGGGGAGGAACTCCCGGTGTAGGAAGAAGGCGAGCTTGGCAGCTGAAAAACAACTCGAGCTATCGTAGGGATGCTCCTCAATTACCCAGATCCGTCCATAATTCTCGAGCCACACTCTGGCAGGAGGACGAAGACACTGCGTCCATTTCGCCGCTATCGGTGGCATAGGAGCGGCGAATACTCTATCTACTAATCCGAGGACAATCGCCGCGAATTCGACAAGGAAAGGAACCTCCCGCAAGCGAACGTCGACGCGATCCCAGAATTGGGTATCGGACGACTTTGCTCGGACGAAGTAGCCGATTTCAAGGAGCCAGCACAACTTCACCCAGCATTCCAAGGTGTGCTGAAAGACGTGAAGTACTTGCAGAACGAACGCATCTTCTTGTTTCAACACCGGGAAGCGCAGGCCCCGCCAATCGTGATCAATCGTCTGATCGAGCCGAAATTCTGGCTCGTTTATCAGCACACGATTTTTCCTGTTCCAGAATGCGAGATGCAGCTCGATCAGCAGCTCGGTCTCAAGCGAGTATGGATCATCGGAAACCGTCGGAATTTTCGACGAAGGTCGGACAAACTTAAATTCGATATCGGAGAGCCGCCGCAGGCAGTAGCCCGCCTGCTCAAGCACGCGTTGCGCCACCGGCAAAGACGGTTTGTCCACCAAGTAATCCAAATCGTCTTGCGTGCGCAGAATTGCATCCGGGCAAAGCGTCGGCACAAGAGAAAAACCCTTGATTGCGGCATAATTCACACCCGCTCGGTTAAATCTTTCGTTCAGTGAAGCAAACTCGGCGGCCAGGTAAGCAATGCGCCGCCGGTTATCGGCAAGATTCCGCTCAAAACGGGCCAAGACTGGGGGCGGGACTAGCTCAGTAGCACCTATGCTCTTCAGTCGCTGCAACAAATAGAGGGTCAGGCCAGCGCTATCGAGCCAATTGAGCGTACGCTCCCAATCGCGCAAGCGAAACTTCCTCAGTACACTTACCGCGCACGTTTCTCCGGACAATCTCAAGCATCCGACGATAGCCTCAGCGAGTGCTCGGTTCACGATGATGTCTCGACGGATTCCGTGTGCACTGAAACCAGTGCTGATAGGAAGTGCTGGCTAAACCGCCTTCCGTCGGTTGCCAGATTCTGAGATATAGAACACATCTCTTGGCGAGTCTTCCGCTCCCCTGCAAGGAAACTCTTCTGCTCCGAACTAAGGAAGGACAAGCCGTCTTGGGCCAGATGACGAATACACGAGGCCGCTCCAAGTTCAAAATCCTCCTTGGGTTCGGCTGCAACCCTTAAGACGAAATCTAGGAGATCAAGAGCGCTGGCTGCGCAGGGCGTAAGTGCTCGTCCCCTATGGTCTACGGCGTGGCGAGTTTGTCTCCGCACGACTGCTGGAGCCGGACAGCCATGACACGGTTTCGAGCAGCCTCTCGGTAGATCTCTTGATGAGGGCTGTTTGTGGCACCTAACTCTCCTTCGCAACCCCACCATGTTACGGGAACCGCTTGCGCGATTCGTCACTAAATCGTCAACGGTTGGAAATATTTGGTTCTGCCCCATTTAACCACCGTTTTAGACGCTATTTTGAACGGCTCTGTTGCCGCCTGGCGTCCTTGGCAGATCGTTGGCGAGTACCGGGGCGGCTTCGGCTGCAAGGATTAAAACACAAGAACTCGTTCTCGAATGGTTTTAGGATGGCCAGCTTTTATGTCCTGCTCTATCGAAGGCACTTCGTTCAGAAACTCTGGCGGAGAGGGTCTGTTACGCGGGTGGCACTCCGTCGGACAAGGGCTTGACCAGCTTAAAAGGTTGATGCAGCGCCATCTCTAGGTGCGGGTTCAATCCGGCCTCTCTCAGGTAATGTGGATGCACCTCATCTCCCCCGTAGAAGCGGGGTACCGGCGAGGAACGCATGAATCGGACCTACAGAATGCAATGTTAGCTTGGACTCGGCCAGGTAGATTTGCCTACCATGGTGCACAATCGGGGGGGAACAAAGCCCACCAGTGCCTGAGAGATGCCCAGATAATCTTTCCGACGTTGGAACCAGATCCACTCGTACGCGCGGTCGAAGGGAAACCCCTCGGCGGTCGAGCGAGGCTGCGAGGTAGTAGTTGGGAATTCAGTATTTAAGTGTCCGCCACGCAGGCAGGAAGACACGCCCAGCAAAGACAGTCACGAGGATTAGCCAGCAGAGTCCACTCAGCGACAGCCATGGACTCCGAGTACCGCGGCCCGGGTGGTGAGCGACCATAGCCCAAAGTTGCCATCTTGGCTTCGACAGGCAGCGCGAATCACAACGATGCCTCGATGGATTCGTTCAGCAGCGACATCAGCGCAGGCAGGAAGTACTGGCTAAACATCTTTTCGTTGCTCGCGAGCTTCTCAGAGATGAACGAGACTCCTTGGTGGGCCTGCCAGTCGTAGGCCAAGAAGCTCCTGTGCCCAATCCTGACGTAGGCGAGTCCGCCGTGGCTCATACGATGAACGCTGGGAGATTCATCGCATGCTTCGCGTTCTGGCTCCACGACAATTCTCCAGAACACCCGCGCATTGCCGTGTGCCTTAGCCGAGGGCAGAAACTTGCGCAGTCGATCTCTCACCACGTCGCTGTTTGTTGCCAAGCGGATCGTCGTGCCCGAAAGCTCGAAGGCAACTTCCAGTGGCGTCCGAGTAAACCTCTTCAGCAAGTCGATCGGAATCGCGATCTCCTCCGCCGAGGAGAGGGTCTCCCGTAGATCAGCCTCTTGTTTCACAGAACTCCAGTAGTCGATGGGCCACCACTGCAGGTGTTACCCCGTGACGTAGAACCCAACACTCTCGATCCACCACCGCGTTAATCGTTGCTAGCTGATGGTGACGTTGGCCGGAAATGCATGGCGGCAACGTTTCCAGGTTAGAAACAAACCGAGAGGCCGCTTCCTCGGAAGTGATCTGGCTAAATTCTATAACTGGCTTCTCAGTCCTCTCGATAAACACCAACCAACGAGGTTCGCAGGATGGTGCCCTACTGACCCCAATGGTTTCTGGATCCAGATGGATGGCCATTTCGCCATTCAACGACGGGACGGCCGGGCTGGCCGACAGCTGGGGAAAGTATCTGACCGCATCGGGCAGCAGCTTCATGGGAACCGGCAAGCCCCAGGCATGCAGATGCAAGTCAGAACGCGAGAAATAAGTGCAGTCGTCCGAGAGATAATCAAACCCATTGAGTGACAAGCATAGGGCCAAGGTCGACTTTCCAGCTCCCGAAGCGCCCGCCAGGACTAGCCCGTGACCGTTCCTCACCAAACAAGCGCAGTGGAGCGGTGTGACCGATATCGCATGACCGACAATACCCAACAAAACCGGGAGCAGAACTTGCCTCCAGTAGCTCGAGTCTTGCGCCATGGCTACGGAAAACAGGCCAATTACCCGGGGCGCCTGAAGGTCAACCAGCATCGAACTGCCCGAGCCGTAGGCGGCGTATACCATATGATCGAGACCCCGGAAATATGGCTGTGGCCAAGGCGGTGTCTCACAAAGCGTGGGATCAATGCGGAAACTGATATCCAGATCAACGTGAGAGTCTCCTTGATCAAGCGGTTGAAAAGCCTCCCCCATCACTTGCAGGATTTCGCGCGAACTGCATGAGACCCGCCAGACTGAGCCAGCGGCCAGGAATTGCGCCCGCATCGGGAGATTCAGCTTATCCGGCTGCTGAACACCCCTTACAGAGTCGTGAGTTTTCATCTCGGAATAACCAATCACTGCCTTACGCAAAGAGTATCGGAAAACTGCCTGCTATGCCTCTGCGACCTGTCAAATTGTTGTAAATTCTCTGGCGTGCTGCCTCTGTATCCGCGGCCACGATCTCTTTCGATTTCGGCATGGTCTGGTGCCGATGAGTCTGGGCGAAGCCCGCTCGGAACACCTATGTGATTAACTCTGCAGCCATCGCAGGGTTGGGAATGTACGGGGACCTTCCAATTGCTGCGACCACTCAGTCTACACTCAGGATGGCGCGGCTCCGCGCTTAACGTTCAATTTATGCCGAACCACTTTGGGCACCCTTCTTTCGGTTGTAACGAACCATAACCTTTGATGGCCCATAGAACTCGTGTACATCTTCAGTTGCTGTGAAGACTCCGATCGGGTTGAATCCAAAGCGCACGTGCAATGCGGCGGAAGCGGGGTTGGACAAGACGTAGCCGGCCACGATACGATTCGAATTGCTCAAACCAGGGAATCCGCTGCGCAACGGTCCATGGCCTCACATCGAAAGTGATTGGTGTATGGACGACGTAGTAGTAGTAGTAGATCTCGGTCAGACCTGGAAGATCGCTTCTCGTCGCCAAACGAATCTCAATTCCAGGCACGGCTATATCTTCCGATTGAGTCATTTTGTCTCTGCTACGACATTGCCTGTCAATTCGGTTCTGACAGAATCACAGAATCGACGGCATCTACGGGTAGAGCAGGCCCAAGGTCTGCGTGCATCCCGCCATGTACGAGGAAGAACGCGTCGATTTCGGGGGCCATCATCCGCTTCAAGTCAAACTATGCTTTTCCCTGACTGCAGGCGATGCGATCCAGCCGGGAGAGGAGAGTTCATTGGACTTTAAGGATCTCTCATTTTCCGCTGCTCCTTTGATAAAGACCCCGCCTCCAGGTCCAAAGTCACAGGCATACCTCGCGTACCAGTCTTCGCACGAAGGCTCCACGGTTTCTTATTCCAAAGGCATGCCGATGGCCATCGAGCGCGCCAAAGGATCGACGGTTGAGGATGTCGACGGAAATTTGTACATCGACTTCTTCGGCGGCGCGGGAGTCATGAATGTGGGACACTCCAACCCAACCGTGGTCCAGGCGCTAATGAGACAGGTCGGTGAGCTAACGCACGCCCTAGATTTTCCTACTCCGAGCCGCAAGCTCCTGATTGAGAAGCTGTCTCGGCTCCTCCCAAAGCAACTCAGCCGCCTTTCATTCGGAGGGCCCACGGGTTCCGACGCGGTCGAGTCCGCCGTCAAGCTGGCGAAGTACAACACCAAACGACAACCCATCATTGCCTTCGAAGGTTCCTATCATGGCATGACTGCCGGGGCTCTTTCCCTTACCAGCGGTCGTCATTTTCGAGAGCCTTTTCTTCCGCTAGCGCCGGAGGTCCACTTCGTTCCATACGCGTATTGCTATCGCTGTCCCTTCAACCGGACACCGGACAAATGCCACCTGGAGTGCGCCGAGTACCTGGATCACGTGCTCGAAGATCCTCACTCTGGTGTGGGCAAACCGGCAGCGATCATTGTCGAACCGATGCAAGGCGAGGGCGGCTCGATCGTCCCACCCGCACAGTTCCTCCCCAAGATCCGGCAAATCTGTGACAAACATGATGTCGTCATGATCGCCGACGAGATTCAAGTCGGTTTCTGCCGCACTGGCAAGATGTTCGCTTGCGAGCATACCGAAACGATTCCCGATGTTGTCACCATGAGCAAAGCGCTGGGAGGTCTCGGCCTGCCGATCTCGGGGATCGCCTATCAGGAAAGGTTAAACACCTGGCCGGCGGCGCAACATATCGGGACCTTTCGCGGTAACGTGCTCGCCTACGCCGCCGGGGCTGCGGCGTTGGATTTCATGGTTGAAACAAACTTGGCCGACCACGCCTTGAGACTCGGTGAGCGCATGCTCTCCTCATTGAAGGAGTTGGAAGCGGCTTCCCGAGTCGTGGGGGAGGTGCGCGGCAAAGGTCTAATGTTAGGAGTCGAGTTCGTCAAGGACAAGGCCACAAAGGAGCCGTGGCCAGAAGGTGCAGGCCGCGTTCGCTCCACCTGTCATCGTCGAGGTTTGTTGATCGAGATAGGCGGGCACTACAACCAAGTCGCGAGATTCTTGCCGCCTTTGGTTCTCACGGATGAGCTCGCCGCTAAGGGCCTGGCCATTTTCATGGATTCTGTCCAGGAAGTTGAGCGCTTGTTATAACTGCGCTGCCATGTCGCGGAACAAGAGAGGGTCAATGCTGAGTCGATGGTGGGGGCACGACGAATGTGCTCGAGTTGGCAGCGGTTTGGGCGAGGCGAAAAGAAGCTTTCCGATGTATATTTTATGCGGGGCGTCGCAGCGTCGTCCCTTTTCGACCGCCGAACCGATGAAGGAACCACATTTCACCCACGATTCGAGCAAGATTCTCATCGACCCTTGAAAGATCGAGAAAACCACCAGATGAATCACATTCGCTCTCTCGCCAGGATCCTTGTCTCTAAGATCGCGCTGGTCATGGTTGTTGTTACCTCGGTGTCGCCAGGGCACGCGGAAGGCGCACCATTGAAGCTTTCGATCGATGCCAGCCAGGCGGCACGCCGCATTCTGCATGTGACCATGAACATCCCTGCCGCGCCCGGCGCCATCACGCTTGTCTATCCGAAGTGGATCCCAGGCCAGCATTCGCCGGTGGGTCCGATTAATGACATTGTGGGGCTTAAATTCACGGTGGGCGGGACTGCCGTGCCATGGCAGAGGGACGATGTCGATCTGTACGCGTTTCACCTCGAAACGCCTCCGGGGGCCGCTGAAATTCAAGTAGAGTTTTATCTGGCGGGTACGAGTGACGAGAGCGGGTTTCTGCTGGGAGGCTCCTCTGCACCCAGCCAAGTGCTTCTCAATTGGGATCAGGTCCTGCTTTATCCCTTCGGCCCCCCGACGGATAGTCAGACGATTCAAGCGCAATTGACGTTACCCCCAAAATGGAAATTTGCTACCGCCCTGCCCGTCAAGTCCCAGGAGGGCGCGCTCATTACGTTTCAGCCTGTTTCTTTAACCATGCTGGTTGATTCTCCCCTGTTGGCCGGTTTGGGCTTGCGCGAAATCGACATCACCCCCCGAGGTGAAGCCCGTGTCCATAAGTTGGATCTGGCCGCCGAAACTGAGTCCGCGGTCGACCTTCCACAAAGCGTGATTGCCGCCTATCGCAGGCTTGTGGCAGAGACTGGCGCACTTTTCAAAGCGCGCCATTACGACCATTACAACTTCTTAGTGTGGCTTCATGGGACGTATGAGGACGGATTGGAGCATCATCAGTCGAGCGATAACCGCCTGCCGGAAATGGGGCTCGCTGATTCTGATTGGCGGCTGATTGAGGGTGACCTGCTGAGCCACGAGATGGTGCATTCCTGGAACGGCAAGTATCGCCGGCCCGTAGGGCTGGCTACCCCAAACTATCAAGAGCCAATGAAAGGTGATCTGCTCTGGGTTTATGAGGGTCTCACCAATTATCTTGGGGAAGTCCTGGCGGCTCGTAGCGGCCTCTGGCAGCAGGAAGACTATCGCAGTCGACTCGCAGCTACGGCTGCCGAGATGGACAATCGTCGCGGTCGCAGGTGGCGAAGCTTGCAAGATACGGCCATTTCGGCGTCTCTCCTCTATGGAAGCTCGCCAGAATGGCAGTCATGGCGACGCAGCACGGATTTCTATGAAGAAGGGAGCTTGCTCTGGCTGGAAGTGGATAGCCTCATTCGCGCAAAGACCAGCGGCAACAAGTCCCTCGATGACTTTTGTCGCGCGTTTGAGGGCGGAGAAAGTGGTCCACCCATCATGATTCCATACACCTTCGATGACCTGATTCGGACCTTGAACCAGATTGTGCCGTATGATTGGGCTGGATTTTTTCGTACTCGAGTCAGTTCGCTGTCGGCTCGTGCTCCTCTACTCGGCATTGAAAATGCCGGTTGGCTACTGACCTATACCGACGAACCCTCTGAGCTCGACAAAGCCATCGAGGCAAAGCACGATCAGCTGGATACGCGTTACTCTCTGGGCGCACTGCTCGAGGTCAGCGGAAAAGTTCTCGATGTACTTCCCGACACTGCAGCCGATTCGGCAGGGCTTACGCCCGGAATGAAGATCGTCTCGGTCAACGAGCGTCAATTCTCACCGCAGGTGGTTCGCGAGGCCCTGAGAGCGGCCCAGAAGGCGAGTGTTCCCCTAGAACTGCTGGTTACGAACCAGGAGCAGTTTCTTAAGTTACGCGTTGATTATCATGGCGGAGAGCGATATCCGCATCTTGAGCGCGACGCCTCCAAGCCGGACATGTTGAGCAACATCCTTGCCCCGCTGACGCCGCCACCATAATCCAAGCCGATTGGAAGTACATTGGTGCGAAGGAGGGCAGTCGAGGAAACCGTATCCTTGGCTGACCCTCCGGCGATAGGAGCTTTGCCGGCCGCGGACGCCCGGAACCTATCTCCAGTGCGTCCCTGGAAGCGGTTGTGTGCGAGTCACCCGCTAGAAATTCACTTTCAAAACAAACTCAATGACGCGAGGAGACCCAAGCGAAAATATCCCCCAGCCGAGGCCAAGGCGATTGGTACTGTCTGAGGATCACGCTCGTATTCCTTTGAGAAAACAACTAAATATACAGAGACACACGATGGCTTGAACCACACCCCCAAAAGGTGCCGAGGTCCATCAGCGTGGGAAATTACAAAATTTTGCTTGTGCTTGAAAAATGCAGAGGACGACAGACGCTAGAAATGCTGCCGAGCCTGCCCTAAGAGGTTTTCAAAGGACGCTCCATCCAACAAACATCCCAAAAGCGTCCCAATTTGTAGCCATTCTCGGTAAAGACTCCGATGGCCTTGAATCCAAAGCGTGCGTGCAGTGCGGCGGAAGCTGGGTTCGGCAGTACATATCCGGCCACGATGCGATGAATATCCTCCTCCGCCAGAGCAGCAAAAAGTGCAGTGTAGAGATTTGTGCCAACTCCTTTGCCGGTGAATTCGGGAGCGCGGTAGATGGTGGTTTCGACGGTCGTGTCATAGGCGGCCTTCGGACGAAACCGGGTCGTGCCGGCATAGCCGACTACGACGCCATCTTTTTCTGCCACTAGAAGGCGGTAGCGTCCCACGGTATCGAATTGTTCAAACCAGCCTACCCGCTGCTCAACCGTCCACGGCCTCACATCGAAAGTGATAGGTGTATGGATAACGTAGTGGTTGTAGATTTCTGTAAGACGTGGAAGGTCGCTTCTCGTCGCCGAACGGCTCTCAATTCCAGGCAGATTGATCATTATTCTCTTCTCCTCGGACGTCGTCCGTTACCTGGGGTGGCAGAATCGCGGGAATCGACAGCCTCTACCAGTGGCAGCGGGGAGGCAGAACCCATAAATTCGAGAAATTTGATTGGCGGGCAAGGATCCACGAGAAGGTTGCGACCCGGGGCAGCGAGTTCGCCAGCTGCGCGTTAGGATTGTTATAGTTCGGCCCGTGCGGGGAAGCTGCGTTTATCCCGACGCGGGCCGTTCAGATTCAGCATAAGGTTATCGTCGTGCGAGCCACAGCCGCGATCAGAACCGAAATACAATTCCCGCGGACGGCTCAGCCGTGTGAGTGATGGTGCTGTTGTTAAGCGTTGACAATCCAAAGTCCGGAGCGCTATGTACCAGACCACGATACTCCGCACGCAGGGCGACGTGCTTGAAGAGCGGAAAATCGGCGCCGCCGCCATATGCAAACACACCCGTAGCCTGGCGTTGCGCGCCTGCGACACCGCCGAAGCTGTTGCCCGTCGGATCGAACACAAGCGCACCTCCTTCCGCCATGAGGTACGGGCTGATCCTGAACCTTGCCGGCGTCGGCAGACGGAAGACAAAGCCGCCGGTTGCCTGGTGAATGTTGGCTTCAACTCTCGAGAACCCGGCCGGTGCGAAATATTGTTGTGTGTTCCGGTCAGAGCCATAGACGGCCTCAGCCGCGAGCCAGTGGTTGAACGAATACCTGTAACCGATGAGAAAACCCCCGGTGTTTGTGCTTCGTTGCGTGGTACCTTGGCCCGTCGTAGCCGTGGTGAAGAAACCTGTTCCCTGTAAGCCGATCTCCGACCGAGATTCCTGAGCTGCTGCGCTACCTACCAGGAAGACGGCCACGCTTGCAATGATGATAGCGATTTGCCGCATGCTGACAACCTCCCTCACAAAGTTTGTTGCGTAGCCCTCGAAAGCGCGGCGTTTCCAGCCGCCGGCTGCCGCATTCGCGTTGGTTCAAGCACTGAGCGTGCCAAACCTAGGCCAGATCGCTTGGGCCATGCGAACCGCTTGGTGCGACGGAGTTTCAAGGGTTGCTCAGGAGGGAGCGGAGGGGGATTGTCGAGCCCTTCGGCAGGCTCTTCGACAGATGACGAACGCTCCGACACTTTCAGAAGCCTTCCCCGCGCCCCTTGCATCACATCAGGCATACAGCGGCGGCTCCTTGCCTACGAGCCCCTCGAAAGCGACAAGATGTAGAACGCATAAGGCAAGCAATAACGAATTCGAAAATGGATAGATGTTCATGGTCATGGCGACGTCAGTATTTCCACGAGTAGAAGAGGAACGTTACCTGGCGCTGTTGCGGGCCGCCAACGCAATCGCCACCTGCAGTGATTGCAGCGCTGCCTCCAGCACGCTGAGCAGGATGCTGCGCGAGGTTACCCCGTTCGATTGGCTTCACCTGGTGGGGTTCGATAAGGAGACGAACGCTCCTACTTGGAGCCTACTCGAAGCAAATGGCAAAGGAATCGAGGTACCACCTGGAGAAGATTTTTCTCTGGCGGACTCGCCGATCCGAATGGTTCACGAGTCTGGCCAAACTCTGGTAACGGTCGATTGGAGCCAGGAGGCGCGATTCGAGAAATATGGCAACCTCCTTGCCAAACTGGGGATTGCGTCGACCTGCGCGCTGCCCCTGACCCGCGGCCGGCGCCGCCTGGGCGTGCTGATCGTGGGCAGGTTGTATCCGAATGCCTACGACGAGGAGGAGGTTCGTTTTCTCGAGCTGGCGGCAGATCAAATTGGCCTGGCCATTGACGCTGCCGTCAACTTCTATGTGTCGCAGCGGGTCCAGGACCAATTGAAGCTGATCCTGGATCTGACCAATCAATTGGTGTCTAACCTGGAATTTCACGACCTGCTCCGCGCCGCCTCCGCCGGCGTTCGTCGGGTTATGCATTGCGATGCAGCGGCGGTCATGCTGGCGGATCCAGAGGGCGGGTATTTGCGGGTGCATGCCCTCGATTATCCCGAGAGCCGCGGAGTCTTTACCGAGGGCTCCCTGGTCCCGATTGAAGGAACCTTGCCTGGGGAGTCGTTCAAGAGGGGTAAGCCGATCATTGTCAACCGTCTTGATCCGGCCGTCATCCCGCAGGAGATGTACCGCAAGGCACTGGCGGAGGGCCTGCATTCGTTCTGCGACGTGCCGCTCACCAGTCGGAACAAGTTGCTGGGGGTTTTGGCGGTCGCGAGACGGGAGGAGGACGCGTTCGACGACGACGAGATTGCCTTCCTGACGCAGGTTGCAAATCAGGTGGCAATCGGCGTGGAAAATGCGCTGGCGTATAGCGAGATTGCTGACCTGAAGGACCGGCTCGCGCAGGAAAAGTTGTATTTGGAAGATGAGATCCGGGGGGAGATCGATTTCGAAGGAATTGTAGGCCAGAGTTCAGCTCTCCGCCATGTCCTAAATCTGGTAGAACAAGTGGCTCCTAGCGACTCCACGGTATTGCTGCTGGGCGAGACGGGCACGGGAAAGGAATTGATCGCTCGGGCCATCCATGATCGAAGCCGACGGAGAGACCGGACATTTGTGAAGCTGAACTGTGCCGCAATTCCGACCGGGTTGCTCGAGAGCGAGCTTTTTGGACATGAACGCGGCGCGTTCACCGGCGCGATCTCGCAGAAGGTCGGCCGCCTTGAGCTTGCCGACCTAGGATCGTTGTTTCTGGACGAAGTTGGGGATATTCCGATCGAGATCCAGCCCAAACTTTTGCGCGCCCTGCAAGAACGAGAGTTTGAACGACTCGGCAGCACCCGCACTAAGAAAGTGGATGTGCGATTGGTGGCAGCCACCAACCGGGATCTCGAAAAAATGATCGAGAGCCGCGAGTTTCGTAGCGACTTGTATTACCGACTGAACGTCTTTCCTATTCGTATCCCACCCCTGCGGGAGCGCCCGGAAGACATTCCACTCTTGGTGCGCTACTTCGCACAAAAATATGGACGGCGCATGGAGAAGCAGATTGAATCCGTTCCCGCTGCCGCCATGAGGAAGCTCGCTGCCTGGCACTGGCCGGGAAATATTCGCGAGCTCGAAAACTTCATCGAGCGCTCGGTGATATTGACCCATAGCACTGCACTTCAGGTGCCGATTGGCGAGCTTGGCGGCAATGGCAGAGGCCCCTTGCCGGGCACACGCGAAGCCGAGGAACGCGATGAGATTGTGCGCATCCTCAAAGACACCAATGGCCGGGTCGGCGGCCCACAGGGTGCTGCCACCCGCATGGGCGTCAAGCGCACGACCCTGCTCTCCCGCATGAAGAAGCTGGGAATCGACCCGCGTAAACTCTCCTGATTGCGTTGATAGGATCGAGGCCGCGAACCGTAGATGTCTCGCTGCTGATCCTCTGTCACTGCCGTCGTCGGCTGTCGAAATCGACTTCGACATTTCTCGACATGGTTCGCGCGCGCATATTTTCTCCTCCATTGAATTCAATGAGTTACGGGGAGTCCGGAGGCGAACTCGCTTTGGCACCTGCGTTGCCCTCAAGCCGACGGGGAGAAGGTGGCTGCAATGTTCAAGATTTCCGTCGTGGAGAACGAAGGTCAGCGCAGGCTGGTTCTAGAGGGCACACTGGTTCGTCCATGGACCCTAGAGGTCGAGAGTGCCTGGAGGAGCGCGGGAGAGCAGCTCGACGGTCGAAAGTTAATCATTGATCTAACGAACGTGACCCTTATCAGTCGGGATGGAGAGAACACCCTCCTTAAACTGATGAGCGGCGGGGCGAGATTCGCCTGCGCGGACGTCCTCACCAAGCATGTATTGAAGCAACTGGCGCGAAGGTGCCGATCCGGGTCCTGAAGGCACTTTTGACTGTCTATTTCCACAAAGTTCAATCGACTATCTAAAGGAGAGCGGAGGGGAAAATGCTCAGCGAGAGGAAGATCATAAGCCAAGAACCCACGCAATACGCAACCAAGGAAGATTTCTGCCGGATCTTTAGGGCCGACATGAATCGATTGTACCTGCTGTCGTTCTTGCTAACTGGAAATCACCAGTCGGCCGAACGGTGTTTTGTCCGCGGCCTCGAGGACTCGGCAAAGGGTCCGGTTTTCAAGGAATGGGCAGAATCCTGGGCCCGGCGAACGATCATCCGGAATGCCATCCAAGTAGTCCGGCCACGGCCGCTCGATCGCAATACCGCCAGCGTGGGCGATGGCGTGACGGCGCCGGCAAGGATCGCCGCGGTCATGGAGCTTCCGGCGTTTGATCGCTTTGTCTTCGTCATGGCAGTGCTTGAAGGTTACTCCGATCAGGAGTGCGCGCTTTTTATGGACTGCACCCGCGAGGAGGTCGTCACAGCACGAACTCGCGCGTTGCAGCAGGTTGCGAGGTCAGACCAGATAGTCGCCATGCGGGTAGGTGTCGGCTCGAACGAAGCACGGGCACAAGAGGACCATGGTTGCAACAGGCAGAGCCAACTTGCTTTACCAGCAGCCATTTCGGCGTAAGCAAACAATGAGGGGTTCAAATGAGGACCACGCTTAGGATGAAATCGAGTGTTCGTGAGGGCAATCTTGTTCTTGTCGCTGCGGTCGTGACCGTGTTGCTGGCGGTGGTGGGATGCGGCAGAGGGAAGGTTCAGGCGGCAACCCCTGCCATGCCGCCACCGCTAGTCAGCGTAGTCAGGGCGACCGTAGAGGATGTTCCGCGATATTTGGAAGAGATCGGAAGGAACGCTGCCTTCGAGTCGGTTACGGTCACGCCGCAAGTCACGGGTCGAGTCGACGAGCGGCATTTTCAAGACGGGGAGAACCTCCAAAAAGGGCAGCTTTTGTTTGTCATTGATCCTCGTCCCTACAAGGCACAATTGGACTCTGCTCAAGCAGCTCTCGCGCAGGCCAAGGCAGCGCTCGATCTGGCCAAAATCCAATTCGCCCGCGATGAGAAGGTCATTGGAACCAGAGCCATTTCCAAGCAAGACTACGACACGAAAAAGAATGCCGTCGATGTCGACCAGGCTCTCGTGGAGGCCGCCGAAGCAGCATTGGAAACCGCGAAGCTCAACCTTGAATACTGCTATATTCACTCTCCCATCGATGGCAGAGCAGGCGCACGTTTGGTCGATGTGGGAAACGTGGTGCAGGCCAACACTACCGGGCTGCTGTCCATCCAGCGGCTCGATCCTATTTATGCGAATTTCACCATTACGGAAGGGGATTTGCCGGCAGTGCAGAGGCAGATGTCGAACGGCAGTTTAAGAGCGGAGGTCCGGCTTCCTGGGGACAGCGACAACACGGCGCGAGGCGGTCGGGTCGAATTCCTCGATAACGCCGTGCAAAACGGTAGTGGCACGGTGAACCTGCGGGCCACCCTGAGCAACTCGGATCGTCATTTCTGGCCTGGGCAGTTTGTCGACGTGAAGCTGGTTTTGGCCACAGAGAAGGCGGCCGTGTTGATCCCGAACCAGGCCGCCCAGATCAGTCAGCAGGGACCCTTCGTCTACGTGGTGAAGTCGGATGAAACTGCCGAACTCCGTCCCGTGAAACTCGGCCAGCGCCAGGGCGACCAGGTGGTTGTGACCGAAGGAGTGGCAGGGAATGAGCGCGTCGTTTTCGCCGGCCAAATGCTGGTTCGACCGGGGGGAAAGGTGCGTGTCGATGCTGGCTCCTCGGCTGCCGATGACAACAGTAAAACCAATCACCCGCGGGGAGGGCAGCCGTGAATCTCTCCGAACTTTTCATTCGTCGCCCAGTCATGACGGTTGCGCTGACCGTCTCGGTCATCCTGTTCGGAGTGGCGGCCTATTTTCGCTTGCCGGTGAGTGACCTTCCCGCCATCGACTACCCTGTCATCCAGGTGCAAGTCAATTATCCCGGCGCGACCCCGGAAACGATGGCGAACAACGTTGCCACGCCGCTCGAACGCCAATTCATGCAGATTCCCGGCCTAGAGCTGGTGACTTCGAACAATGGCCAGGGACATTCGAGCTTCGTGCTGCAATTCGATCTTTCCAAGAGTCTCGACGGAGCAGCCACCGACGTTCAAGCGGCAATCACCCGCGCCCAGGGACAGCTCCCGGTCGATCTGCCGAGCCCTCCCACGTTTACGAAAACGAATCCCAACGATCAGCCCATCATGTACATCGCGATGGTCAGCGACACGGCGACCGAAGGCCAACTCTACGACTACGCCAACACCCAAGTGGGCGAACGCATCAGCATTCTCCCCGGGGTCAGCCAGGTCGCGATCTATGGCACGCAATCAGCGGTGAGGATCAAGGCCGATCCCTCGAAGATGGCCGTCCGCAACATCACACTGGAAGATCTGACCAATGCCGTCAAGAACGGTACCGCCTACACTGGCGCTGGCCAATTCGACGGTCCGCATCGCACCTTCCTCTTACAACCGCAGGGGCAACTCATCACCGCCGACGATTACAACGGCCTTATTGTCGGCCAAAGCAACGGCGCACCGGTTTATCTCAAGGATGTTGCGTCAGCCCGGGATGCCGTGCAGGACGAACGGATTGACATGCGCTTCTGGGTGCGCGGCTATCCACAGCCGGGCGCAACCGTCGTGGTGGGCGTATTTCGTCGTGCCGGAGTAAATGCTGTCGAAGTCGCGCAGTCGGTTCGCGATCTGCTGCCCACCATTCAATCGCACCTTCCCAGTTCGGTTGTGATTGTCCCTGCCTACGACCGTTCGCTGACCATTGTCGGCGGAATCAAGGACGTCCAGACCACGCTGTGTATCGCCTTCGCGCTGGTAGTCATGGTGATCTTTGTCTTCTTGGGTCGGGCGACCGACACACTCATACCGGCCGTTGCCTTGCCTCTTTCGCTGCTTCTGACCTTCATCGCCATGAAGGTCCTTGGCTACAGCCTCGACAATCTGTCGCTGATGGCGCTGACTCTCGCCATCGGTTTCCTGGTCGACGATGCCATCGTCTTTCTGGAGAACACGGTGCGGTTGATGGAAGAAGGGCGGAACGCCTTTCTAGCGTCCCTCGAATCAGCCAAAGAGATCAGCTTCACGATCTTGGCCATGACGCTCTCCCTGGCGGCGGTGTTCATCCCGCTGCTGTTCATGAGCGGTTTGATGGGTCGGATCTTCCGCGAATTCTCGATCACCATTGTCATCTCGATTCTAGCTAGCGGAATTGTCTCGCTCACGCTTACGCCGTTGATGACCTCGAGGCTGCTGAGCAATCGCGGAGAAGGAGCGAAGAAAACATGGATGGAACGGGTCTTCGGCGCCTTCGAACGCCGCGTGCTCGCTGTGTATGGACGCTACCTCTGGTTCTTCCTGCGTAATCGCTGGATTTCAGCCGTAACCTGGGCAGCCTGTCTCGCAGGTACGGCATACCTGTTTTACGTTGTGCCCAAGGCATTTCTTCCGGTTGGGGATAGTTCATTCATTCGTGGTGTGCTGGTGGCGCAAGAGGGAACGTCCCCCGAGCAGATGCGCCAGTACCAGACCCAGGCGGAAAAAATCATGAAGGCGAATCCTGCCGTGCGCAGCACCTTCACGATGAGTGGGAACGCGAGTTTTCTGGGTTCGAATCAGGCCTTCCTGATCGCCTTTTTGAAAGATCCCAAGGAGCGTCTCCCGATCGATCAAGTAGCGGGTCAGTTGATGGGCGGAATCGCTGGCACGATTCCTGGTGTCGTGGCCTTCCTTCAACCGAATCCGGCGCTCGAGATCAGCACCGGCGCCACGGCCAACGCCCAGGGCCAATTTGCCTTTGCTCTTTCCGGCATTGATCCCAATGAAGTGTACGCCACCGCTGGAAAGATGATGGCGAAGATGTACGAGTATCCCGGATTTCTTTTCGTCAATTCCGACCTCTACAACCACACGCCGAACTTACAGGTCGATATTCTCCGCGATCAGGCGAAGCTCTATGGCGTGTCGGAGAGCCGTATTCTGACCCTGCTGCACGATGCTTATTCGCAGAACTACAGCTATCTCATTAAGAAGGCGACGGACCAATACCAGGTAATTCTGGAGGTTGCGGATGATAAGCGGTCCGCTCCCGAAGATTTGAGCAAGCTTTACATCAAAAGCGATGATGGCCAACGGATGGTTCCCCTCAGTGCGGTAACCAGTTCGCATCCCCTGATCGGGCCGCAAGCGGTCAACCACATCAATCAATTCACCAGCGTGACCATGTTCTTCAACTTGAAACCCGGGTATGCCATCGGTCCGGCCACTCAGTTCGTGCAAAGCGCCGCGAAACAGATTCTTCCGCCCGGCATTCAGGGATCCCTGCAAGGTGAGGCTCTGATCTTCCAAAACACGGTTTCCGATTTGGCGGCCCTCATGCTGGTCGCGGTGTTCGTCATGTATGTGATCTTGGCGATTCTCTATGAGAGCTATCTGCACCCCATCACCGTGCTTTCGTCGTTGCCCGTGGCGCTGCTGGGTGGGTTGCTGACGCTGTGGCT
>Ga0187783_10000321_pt1 | contig 35306 bp, 33 predicted proteins | sample 1015_SJ02_MP02_2_FD_132471 | JGI IMG/M metagenome (GOLD analysis project Ga0187783, IMG submission 132471) | Tropical peat soil microbial communities from peatlands in Department of Meta, Colombia - 1015_SJ02_MP02_20_MG | ecosystem: Environmental > Terrestrial > Soil > Wetlands > Peat | place... | reverse complement strand
TCCGGCTTTGGAAAGCGCTGCTTGGATTTGATCGCTTCGACGTACTTGCGTTTGCCGGCGCGATTGCCTTTGCCCAACATGAGCCCGCCAACGAGGCGGTCTTCCCAAAAAAAGAGCGCGCGATACCATTTTTTCTCGTCGTCGATCTTGCGCGCAATTTCGAGGTCGGGTCGCAAATCGGTGCCGAGACCGAACTGGGTGATCGTCTGGCCCTTAAAGAGCAGCGACGAGTACTCCGGCACGTCGTGGTACTTTTCGCTGCCGCCCATCATGTTGAGCGCTACGACTTTGCCGTGCGCGCCGGCATTGTTCCAAGTCCCCATGCGGTAGCGGACCTCCAGAATCGGATCGTAAAAATCCGCGACGTCGCCGGCGGCGTAGATGCCTTTTACGTTGGTCTCCAAATGGTCGTCGCAGAGAATGCCGTTCGTGCTTGTGTGGATCCCAGAGCCTTCACACAGCTCGGTGTTCATAGCTAAGCCGAATCCATACGCGTAGCACTCAGCCGAAATCTCGGCGCCCTTCGTCGTACGCACTTTCGAAATCGTACCATTGGAGCGCACGAACTCTTTTACTTCTTCGCCATAGTGCATGTGCACGCCGTCGGCGTTCGCGGCTTCATGTACGAGCGCGCCGGCCTCCTCGTCGATGATTCGATGCAGCGCGCGCGGACCGCGCATGATCCAATGCGTCTCCATTCCACGGGACGCGAAAGCCTCGGCGAGCTCGTACGCGATGAAAGAACCGCCGATTGCGACGGCGCCATGGCTGCAGTCGATCTGTTCGGAGATCGCGCGCGTATCGTCGAGATATTGAAAGGCAAAGAGATTGGCCGCCCCGTCCGCTCCCGGTTTCCCACAGGGGTTGGGGCGGCCTCCCGTGGCGATCAGCAGTGCATCGTATGGATAACGCGTCCCGTTTGCTTCGACGACGCGTTCCTCGGGAATCACACGATCGACGTGCGTGCGCAGGCGCAGCGTGATTCTGTGCTCCTCGTGCCAGGCGACGTTGCGGATCATCACCTTCGCCTCGGGGATCTGTTTGCGCAGCATCGGCGGGAGCGAAATCCTATTATAGAGCGTATATGGCTCGTCGCCGAAGAGCGTGATCTCACAAGACGTATCGTGTTTTCGCAACTGCTCGGCCGCCGTCGTCCCTGCGAAGCCGTTTCCGATGATCACATACTTGCGAACGTCGGTGCTTATGGCGCTATCCATGCAGACCCAGCCCGACCATCATTTCGAAGCCGATCGTCAGGGCGCGTTCCTCGATGTCGAAGAGCGCACTATGATGCGGTTGCGTCGCGTCCGGCCCACGCGCGCCGACCAGGAAATACGCGCCCGGCCTCAGCTGCTGCATGAACGACATGTCCTCCGACCACATCAGCACCTCATGAGGATCGACGACGTTCGATTCGCCGACGACGCGACGCGCGACGTCGCGAACGATACCGTTTTCCAAAGGATCGTTAACGGTTGGTGGATAGACCCAATGGTAGGTGAAGTCGTACTCGAGCCGCATTGCGTCGCAGAGGCCGCGCACGAGCCGCTCGATGCGCTCGGGCAGAGCCTGTCGCACGTCCTCGTCGAAAGCGCGCACGCTGCCCTGCATTTGCGCGCGCTCCGGAATGACGTTGAAGGTAGTGCCGGCATGCAGTGTGCCGACGGTAACCACCACCGGTTGCGCCGGCGCAACCTCTCGGCTGACGACTGTTTGCAGCAGGGTTATCAGCTGGGCTGCCGCGACAATTGGATCGACGGCCTTCTCAGGCATGGCGCCGTGGCCGCCTTTCCCGATCAACTCGATCTCGAAGCGATCGGAGGACGCAAAAAAGGCGCCGTCTCGGACGCCGACCTTACCGGCGTCGAGACCGCTATACAAGTGCAACGCAAACGTGCGATCGACGTGGGGATTTTCGAGCGCTCCATCCTCGATCATCAGCTTGTTGCCCGAATAACCTTCCTCGCCGGGCTGGAAACAAAAGACCAGCGAGCCGGGGACTTCATCTCGGCGGCGCATTAACTCGCGCGCCGCACTCAAAAGGATCGCCATGTGCCCGTCGTGACCGCACGCGTGCATGACGCCCCGATTGCAGGAGCGGTAAGGAGTTTGGTTGAGCTCCTCTACCGGCAGCGCATCCATGTCGGCCCGCAGCAGCGTCACCGGCCCCGCCTTTCCGCCGCGCATGGTGGCGAGTATGCCGGTCTTACCAATGCCGGTTCGAATCTGTTCGAAACCGAAACTCCGCAGCTCGCGCTCTATGAAAGCGGCGGTCTCATGCTCTTCGAGCGAGAGCTCGGGATGCGCGTGAAAGTGCCGCCGATAGCGAACCAGGTCGTAAGTCAAAGAATTAGTTTCGGTCATTCAGTATGGTCGGAACTCAGCGCGGAAGATATAATCGCCGTTGGCCTTCTGGCAGTACGATATTGCCGACTTGTAGGTCGACGCTCGAGCCGCAGCGAGCGCGCTCTCGTCTACGGCACTATTCTTGGATGATTGATAGATCCAAGCGTCTACGAGGTTGTCGTTGTCACCGACCTGAATCTCGACCTTGACGAAAGAGGAGACTCCGCCAAGTATGAACTCCGAAGGATACCGGGGTTGGACTGCGTGTGCGACCGTCGCCGGCGCGAATGGTCGAGTGCAATTCGTGGAGTAGAGCGGCGCGATGGGGCTCGCGCTGACGTGCACCAGACCGGTTGTCGCCACGGGTCTTGCCGGACGGTAGGCGGCAACGCCAAAGGCCGGAAGACCGCAAGCGGCTTCCCCAAGCGCATCCCATCCGAAAAGCCGATCGCCGGACGTCCGCGCTTTCACCACCCATGCGTGGCGTACGAAGACCGGTTTTGGAAAATCGACGGCTAACGGCGCGGACCGAGCCGCCACCGACCAGGACGAGAGCGCGACGTTGTTAACGTCCCAGGTGTACCAGCCGCCGTCCGTGTCGGCGACGACGGTGGCCGACAGGATCGTTCGCGGCGCGCGCGCGTTTAGCCAAATCGCGAGGCTCGTCGACTGACCTTGCCCGGATGCCGGCTCGGCCGGCGCGTAGCTGACGCCGGCAGGACAGAATTCCGTCAAAGCATTCGCGCGGCTCGTGCAAAGTCCAACGAAAACGAGGATCGAGCCAAGCACGAACCACGATCGCGTCATGGGTAGTCCATTCGAATCTCGAGTTCACTGACGACCGGCGTGCAGAGGAACCGAGCTGGCTGAAATTCCTCCTGTTGAATGCTTCCTAAAGCCGCGGAATCGACGCCTTCGACTCCGCTCGAGTGGAGCAACTTCTCGCTAATGGCGCGCCCACTAGAATCGATGTAGACGCGATACGTCACCGACAGCGGCTTATCTCCGTAATGTCCGATCACGCCTCCGTACTTCGAGGCGCCGACGTCTTGATACATCTTTCCGCACGGCAGCTTCCCGATCGGTTGCAGCAGCACCGCGGGAATAACTCTGGCGCCCGTTACTTGCGCTTGGGCCGTCTCGCCGATTGGAAAAACGTACGAAGGGCAAGTCACGCTCGCTGCGCCATCCAGCGCATACGAGTCGACGAAGAAATACTTGAGCTCGTCCGGCGCCGGCAACGTGACGACGATCGGCTCATGGTGTCGATCTTCTAACGAGCCGGAAAGGATCGCTTCAGGCACCAGGGCGTCGTAGGCATAACCGTCGCTCACCAGCGTAACATGCGCCGCGAGCGTCGTGCCGCGCCGCGCGAACAGCCCAACCGCGTAGCGCACACTGCCCGCGACCGGAGTAGAGGACGCGACAACGTCGGGGAGCGGAACAACGGCCGCAATGACATCGCAGAACGGATTGTCATATCTCCAATCGATCGGCGATGCGGCGTCAGCTTTTGCCGGCACGCTCAGCGAAACGAGTGCCATAAGAGGAACCGCGGCTCTCAAAAGCATGGCCTCGTCTTTTGGGGTACACCCGCTAGCTACCTTCGCGCAGGATTTCGCGATGGCGGCGAGCGAGTACGAGCGGTGATGAGCAAAGCTGCGCCCATGGTTTTCGAGCGGCAGGGTTTAACGAACGATCAGCTCGTTGCGATTTTTCGCACGATGCTGATGCAGCGCACGCTCGAAAACCGGGGCTTTCAGCTCAACCGCCAAGGGAAGATTCCGTTTGCATCGGCGAGCGAGGGTCACGAGGCCGTGCAAGCCGGAGCGGCAATGGCCTTCGCCCGCGGTAAGGATATCCTGGTGCCGTATTATCGGGACCTCGGCCTAGCACTGGGAGTCGGCGTCACTCCCTATGAAGTTCTGCTTTCGCTCTTTGCGCGGGCGGCCGACCACTCGGCGGGGCGACAGTTTCCCCATCATTATGCGAGCCGCCGGCTCGGGGTGCAGACGATAAGTTCCGTAATCGCCGCGCAGCTGCCCCACGCGGTTGGGGCGGCCTATGCATTGCAGTATCGCGGCGAAAGTGACCGGGCCGTCCTGACGACCTTTGGCGACGGCGCGACGAGCGAAGGCGAATGGCATGAGTCGCTTAACTTCGCCGCGGTTCATCGGCTGCCGATCGTTTTTCTCTGCGAAAACAACGAGTGGGCGATTTCGACGCCGCTCTCCAAGCAAATGGGCCAACCCGACGTCTACAAACGCGCCTTGGGCTATGCCATGGCGGGTTGCGTCGTCGACGGAATGGACCCGATCGCCTGTTATGCGGCAATCCGCGAAGCGCTCGTGCGTGCCCGCTCCGGCGGTGGTCCAACGTTGGTCGAAGCAAAATGTTATCGCTTCTTGGCGCATACCACCGACGACGACGATCGTGCCTACCGCACGCGCGAAGAAGTCGCGTTGCGGCGCAAGGACGATCCGGTCCCGCGGTTCGAGCGTCTGCTCGCCGAGCATGCGATCCTGCCCCCGGAGGCCGCAGAAGCATTGAAGCGCGCAGTCCTCGAAGAGGTGAACGATGCGACCGACCGGGCCGAGGCGATGGCCTATCCAGCCGCCGCAGATCTCCACGAGCGAGTCTATGCGGAGTGCTGGAACGCGTGGGTCTAGGGGGCCCGCACCGCGTAGCCGGTGCTCTTTAAGGGATAAGCAGAATGGCTAGTACCGACATTGCGGCCGGAACGCTCGAGCGCCATGGGCTGAGCGACGATCAGCTCCGCGCAATTTTCCGTAACATGCTCTTGCAGCGCCAGCTCGACAATCGTGGCTTTCAGCTGAACCGCCAGGGCAAAGTGCCGTTCGCGCTCGGCAGCGAGGGCCATGAAGCCCTGCAGGCCGGAGCCGCAATGGCCTTCAATCGCGGCAAGGACATCCTCGCCCCATACTATCGCGACCTCGGGCTTTGTCTGGGAATCGGCCTCTCGCCGTATGAAATCATGCTGTCGATTTTTGCCCGCGCCCCCGATCACAACGGCGGGCGGCAATTCCCCAACCATTATTCCTCGAAGGCCGCCGGCTTGATGTCGTTCTCGTCCATCCTTGCCGCCCATCTTCCGCATGCGGTGGGAGCTGCTTATGCGATAAAATACCGCGCCGAAACCGGACGTGCCGTGCTTGCGACGTGCGGCGACGGAACGACCAGCGAAGGCGAGTGGCACGAATCGATGAATTTCGCCGCCGTGCATAAGCTGCCGTTCGTGATGCTCGTCGAAAATAACGAGTGGGCGATCTCGACGCCGCTTGAAAAGCAGATGGCCGAGCCGCAGATTTGGAAGCGCGCCGCCGGATACGGCATGCCCGGCCGGCGCTTCAACGGCTTCGATCCGCTTGAAACGTACGCGGCCGTAAAGGAAGCGATGGACCGCGCGCGCGACGGCGGCGGGCCGACGCTCGTGGAAGGATGCTGCTACCGCTATCTCGCGCACTCGACCGACGATAACGACATGACCTATCGAACCCGCGAGGTCGTGATCGAGCGGCGCAAACAGGATCCCGTGCCGGCCTTCGAAGCGGTGCTCGTCAATCAAGGAATCATGAGCGCGCAAGAAGTCGCCGAGATGCGCAAGTCCGTTTTGCGGGAAACGAATGACGCGACCGATTCCGCTGAAGCGCAGCCCTACCCGCAACCCTCCGATCTCTATACGCACCTCTACGAAGGAGCCTGGCAGCCGTGGCAGTCGTAAGCGCCAACTCGACCGTGATGAACAACGTCGAAACCGTACGCGCGACGCTCTACGAAGCGCTGCGCAACGACGAGCGCACGCTGATCATCGGCGAAGACGTCGGCGCGCGTGGCAACGTCTTCTTGATCACGAAGGACTTCGTTGGGGAGTTCGGCGAGCGCCGTATCGTCGACACGCCGATCGCCGAGGCTTCGATCGTCGGTATCGCGGTCGGAATGGCGATGGAAGGCCTGCGCCCAATTGCGGAGATCCAATTCGCCGACTTCATCTATCCGTCGTTCAACCAGATCGTCGGCGAGGCCGCGAAAATCCGCTATCGTTCTAACGGCGAATATACCTGCCCGCTGGTGATTCGCGCGCCGTACGGCGGCGGCGTACGTGGTGCGCTCTCGCATTCCGTCTCGGTCGAGGCGCTTTTCTACCACGTGCCGGGCCTCAAGATCGTCGCGCCGTCTTTTCCGGCGGACGTCAAGGGTCTGCTCAACGCCTCGATCGACGACCCGGATCCGGTTCTGTTCTTGGAGCACAAGAAGACGTACCGGCTGATCAAAGGCGAAGTGCCGAACGGGCACTACACGATTCCGCTCGGTAAAGCCAACGTTCTCAAAGAGGGCGCGCAGCTCAGCGTCGTCTCATATGGTCTCTACGTTCACTGGGCCCTTGAAGCGGCGCGTCAGTTGGAGCAAGAAGGACTTTCCGTCGAAGTCATCGATCTGCGCTCGATTCGCCCTATGGACAAGACGACGATCCTGCAGAGCGTCGAGCGGACCCGAAAGCTGCTCATCATCCACGAGGACAACAAGTTCGGCGGCATCGGTGCCGAGATCAGCGCAATGGTCGCCGAGGAGGCGCTCTTCAATCTCGACGCGCCGATTCGGCGTCTCTGCGGACCCGACGTGCCCGCAATGGGCTACGCGTTGCCGCTCGAGGAAGAGTTCATGTCCTCGCCGGCTGAAATGGCCGAGGCAATGCGAGAGATGGTGAAGTTCTAATGGCAACGACGATAACGATGCCGCAGCTCGGCGAAACCGTAACCGAAGGCACGGTCGCGCAATGGCTGAAGAACATCGGCGACAGCGTCGACAAGTACGAAGATTTCGTTGAAGTGTCGACCGATAAAGTCAATGCCGGCGTACCGTCGCCGGTGACCGGCACGATAACAGAGCTGCTCGTAAAGGAAGGCGAGACCGTTGCGACCGGAACGCCGATCGCTGTCATCGAGGAGACCGGCGCCGCCGCGCCGGCTTCGGCAGCAGCGCCCGTGCAGACTCCCTCCCAGCCAATCCAAGTCGCGTCACCGAACGGCGCGAAGCCGAGCGCGATCGAAAGTGCCGAGGCCGAGAGCGCCCGCGGCGCTTCCCCGGCGGTGCGCCGCCTCGCGCGCGAGCATCGGCTCGACATTCAAACGATTAAAGGAACCGGCGTTAACGGGCGCGTGACCGCCGACGACATTCTCGCCGCCGCCCGCACAGCGTCCTCGACGACCGCGACCGCCCCGGCGCCTCCGCCTCCGCCCACTGCTCCCACCATCGTGCCGGGTGCGACGCGCACCTCTACCTACGCGCAACCGATTCCCGGCACGTTCGTGCAGCTGTCGCAGGCGCGCCGCATCATCGCCGAGCGCATGGTCGAAAGCAAGCACACGGCGCCGCACGCGTGGTCGATGGTGGAGATCGACGTGACCCACGTTTGGCAATGGCGCTTGCGCGAAAAGGACCGCTTCGAGCGCGAAACCGGATCTAAGCTTACGCTGTTGCCCTTCTTCATTCGCGCCGTGGTGCAAGCGCTGGCGGCTTTTCCCTTAATGAACGCAAAGTACGTCGCCGCCTCCGGCTCGAGCCAGTCCGGCATCTACGTCAACGACGAAGTCAATATCGGCGTTGCGATCGGGCTGCCCGCAAATCTCGTTGTCCCCGTCATCAAGCACGCCGACAAGCTTTCGATCAAAGGCATCGCGATCGCAGCCGGCGATCTCATCGATCGCGCCCGAAGGGGTAAACTCAACGTGGACGATCTGGCCGGCGGAACGTTCACGGTCAACAACAACGGCGCCAACGGCTCGTGGGCTTCGGCGCCGATCATCAACGGCGGTCAGGCCGGTATCGTGACGATGGAAGCGGTGGTCAAAAAGCTGGTCGTCCGCGACGACGATTCGATCGCCATCCGGCAGATGATGAACTCCTGTCTTTCGCTCGATCACCGCGTGGTCGACGGCTACGTAGCGAGCGGCTTTCTCGCCGATCTCAAACGGCGGTTGGAAGCGATGGGTCCCCAAGGCGAGCTGTAGGTTTCCGCGACGCAAATTCGCAAGCATTTCCGTTTCGAAGCCGCGCACACGCTGCCGTTCCACCCCGGAAAGTGCGCGCGCATGCACGGCCATTCATATCGGCTCGAGGTCGCGGTCGCCGGTCCGATTCGCTCGCGCGGGCCAGCTCGCGGAATGATCGAGGATTTCGAGCGCATCGAGCGCATCGTCGGCGAGAAGGTGGTCGACGTTCTCGACCACCAGCACGTCAACGAATTCATCGAGAATCCGACCGTCGAAAACATCGTGCTCTGGATCTGGAAACGACTCGAGAAGTCGTTGTTGCAGCTCGATGAAATCGTTCTTTGGGAGACGGCGACGGCGTGCGCGGTCCTCCGCCGCCAAGACATCGCCCGCAGCGGGTAGTGTCACGAATCAGTGTCATCCTGAGGAGCGCTATAACGGGTGTCATCCTGAGGAGCGCCCGACGGGCGCGTCTCGAAGGACCGAACCGATGCTCCAATTGAGCGAAATCTTTTACAGCATTCAGGGTGAAGGCACGTGGACCGGGACGCCGGCGGTCTTCGTTCGGCTTGCGGGCTGCAATCTCGCCTGCGATTTCTGCGACACCGATTATTCGATCAAGTCGTTTGCCTCCATCGACGAAATTGTCGCGAACGTTCGTGAACAAGGCGGCGATTGTCCGATGGTCGTGCTGACCGGCGGGGAGCCGCTGGCCCAAGCTGACGCACCGGCATTGATCGAGGCGCTGCGACGCGACGGCCGGCGCGTTCACGTCGAGTCGAACGGTACGATTTACACCGACCTGCCCGACGACGTCTGGCTCTGCGTCTCGCCGAAGGAACGCGTGGACCGGCGGATGGCGGAGCGTGCGAACGAGGCAAAGCTGATCGTTGACGGGCGCGTACCCGAAGAGCATCTCTCGCTCTTCAGCGGCAAGCCAACGATTTTGCTGCAGCCCGAAGGCAACAAACCGCCGAACGTGGCGCTGGCGCTCGAGTATGCAAAGAGACACCCGCAGCGCTTTCGGCTCTCGCTGCAAACGCATAAGTTCATCGGTGCGCCGTGATTCTGCTGGCCTGCGCCCTCGAAGACGAACTCGCTTTCTGGGAGCCTCGGGATGGAGTCGAGCTGTTGGTCACCGGCATCGGACCGGTCGAAGCCGCAGCGGCGCTCGCGGCTGCGCTCGCGCGTAAGACTTACCGCCTCGTGGTCAATGCCGGCATCGCCGGTGCTTTCGACGGCAGCGCCCGGATCGGCGACGGCGTCATCGTCGCTGAGGAGACGATGGAGCTCGCGCTCGAAAGCGGCGCGACGCTTATGCTGCCGCATGGAATCGAGCTCGTCGATCGAGCCAGCTCGGACCCCGGCTTGGTCGCGCAGCTTAACGCGAAAGGCTTTAAAGCGCTGCGGGGCGTTACGGTTAGCCGCGTTACGGCAACTGAGACGACCGCGCGCCGTCTGGCCGAGCTTGGCGCACAGATCGAGACGATGGAGGGCTTCGCGGTGCTGCGCGCCGCGCAGCGCGCCGGCATTCGAGCAATCGAGCTGCGCGGAATCTCGAATCGTTGCGGCGACCGCGATGCCAGCGAATGGAACTTTGCCGCCGGAGTCGCCGGCTTGCAGAGCATCGTCCGGGCCCTCTTCGAGCTGCCGCCCGTCCTGGCAGGAATGCAGTGACCGCCTACACGCTGGCATATTCGCCGTGCCCGAACGATACGTACGTCTTCGCCGCGCTCACCAACGGTCTGCTCGACGATGCTCCGAGCGTGCGTGCTCACCTGACGGACATCGAGGAGCTCAACAACGCCGCGGCGCGCGGTGAGTTCGAGCTGATCAAAGTCAGCTACGGCGCCGTCCCGTTCCTAATGGATCGCTATCGCATTCTGCCGTCGGGCGGAGCGCTCGGACGCGGGTGCGGGCCGCTTCTGGTTGCGCTTCCGGCGGACTCGCCGCCGCTCTTTGCCGACTTCGCTCGCAAACGGATCGCCATTCCCGGTGAACGCACCACGGCGTTCTTGTTGCTTCAGCTCGCCCTTGGGAAACGGCCCAGAGTCGTCAAAATGCGCTTCGACCAAATCATCTCGGCGGTCGCGCGCGGCCAGGTCGAGGGAGGACTCATCATTCACGAGTCGCGCTTCACCTACCGCGATGCCGGCCTCATTTCGATCGTAGATCTCGGCGAGTGGTGGGAAAACATGACGTTGCTTCCGACACCGCTCGGCGCGATCCTCGTCCGAAACGACGTTCGCGACGATGAAGCGCGAGCGATCAATGCCGCGATTCGCCGCAGTCTCGCCTTTGCGCGGGCGAACGAGGGCGCCGTAATGCCCTACGTCCGCGAGCATGCCGTCGAGATGAACGACGACGTAATGCGTGCCCACATCGACTTGTACGTCAACGCGTTCAGCGACGATCTCGGCAAGGTCGGACGCGAGGCCGTGCACGCGCTTTTCGCGCGCGCACGCGATGCAAGAATTCTTCACCGGGAGGTCGAGCCGTGCTTCGCCGCCGCTTCTTAGCTGCCGGCGCCGCGTCGGTGCTTGCGAGCACGGCGCGCCTCACCGCCGAGCCGCTGCCGCCGGCGCGGATCGAGCTTGGCGATGACATCTTCTTGCGGACGGCGTGGCGTGAGCTCGCTGGCCGAAGCGTCGGTGTGATCGCGAATCAAAGCGGCGTCACGTCGCGGCTGGAGTCCATCGTCGACGCGATCCGCCGCCACGGCGAAATTCGCATCGAGGCGATTTACGCGCCCGAGCACGGGTTTCGGGGTGATCGGGGGGCGGGCGCATCCGTCGCTTCGTACGTCGATGCGCAGACGCACCTTCCGGTTTATAGTCTCTACGGCGCGTCGCGTCACCCAAGCGCGGCGATGCTCGAAGGGATCGACGTTCTGCTCTTCGACATCCAGGACGTCGGATCGCGAGCTTACACGTACATTTCGACGATGGCGTACGCGATGCAAAGCGCCCGCATGTACGACAAAGAGTTTTGGGTGCTCGATCGCCCCAACCCGATCGGCGGATCGGTCGTCGAGGGACCGGTTCTGGAACCGGCCTACGAGTCATTCATCGGTCTTTATCCGATTCCAATGCGCCACGGGATGACTGTGGGCGAGCTCGCAACGCTCTTCAACGAGCGTTTCGGCATCGGGGCGAAGCTGCGAGTAATACGAATGAACGGCTGGCACCGCTCGATGATTTGGCCCGACACCGGCTTGCAGTGGGTGCAGACGTCGCCGAACATTCCCGATTGGCAGACGACGATCGTTTACGTCGGCACCGGTTTGCTCGACAGCGCCGGTATCAACAACGGGAGCGGTTACACGAAGCCTTTCTTCCTCGCCGGCATGGTTGGAGTCGACGGCGAGAAGCTCGCGGCGCGCTTGAATGCGCGAAATCTTCCCGGGGTTTGGTTTCGTCCCGCCGCGTGGTCGCCATACGTCGGCTTCTGGGCCGATCACGAACTCACCGGCGTCGAGTTGGTCGTCTTCGATCCCCGCCGCTTCTTTGCGGTTCGCACGGCGGTCGAAATCGCGGTTGCAGTACGCGATCTCTTCCCGCGCGTCATCGATGTCAAAAGCATTTCCGGACTCGACCGCGATTGGGGCACCGATTCCTTCCGTCAGGCGCTGCTTGCCGGCAAGACGGCGAACGAAATTCTATCTCAGTGGACGGGCGCGGTCGCCGACTTCGAATCGATGCGCCGCAACTACCTGCTCTACGATTAGCATTACGGTGTCATCCCGAGCGGAGTCGAGGGACGAAGCTACGCCGCCGACGCTATGGCGTCGACGACTTGCGGTGCGATCGGCAGCGATGGATCCTGATACCCCTTCAGAATAGCGGCTTGCGATGAAACGTCGGGCGCGTATTTGAGGACGTGGTTCATTCCGTCCACGACGACAAGCCGCGATGAGGGATCGGCTCGGTGTAGCGCCTCTGCATCTGCCATGGTTACCTGCACGTCGGCCGTCCCTTGAACGATCGTGACCGGTATGCGCAGCTTTCCCATCTCGATGGCCGGGTCGTACTTGAGCCACGATATGAGGTACGGCTGAATCGACGGGCGAAATAGCAGCATGAGATCGGCGGGCACTCCCGCGACTGTCTTGCCGTTTTGAAGTGAAGTGATGATCGAATCGGCTTGCGCGTAGAGTTGGGGCGAGACCTTCGGCTTGAGCTGCTCGCGCAGCACGGCGGCAATCGGCCGGCCGGCGCCCTCGAGGCTCACGAAAGCGTCGGCCGGCGCTTTCTGGACGGCAATCATTCCGATAAGAGAGCCTTCGCTATGTCCGGCCACGACGATCTCAGTAAACCGTCCGTCCGCTCGGAGTTTTTGCAGCCAGCTTGCTGCATCGTCGACATATGTGTCGAAGGTCAAATCGCGCTCGGACGACATGGCGGGGGCGCTCGCGCCAATGCCTCGCTTGTCGTACCGTAAGGAGGCAATGTCGCGCCGCGCAAGGTCGGAGGCAAGCAGTTCGTAGGTATCGCCGTGGAGGCCCATCGTAAGGGCATTGCCGTTGCGATCGGTCGGTCCCGAACCCGCGATGATTAGGACGACCGGCGACCTCGAAACCGAGGAAACCTCCAGTGTCCCGTCGATCGTACCAGTTGGCGTCGCGAGCTTATCGTTCGTTTGCATGCTGAAAGCGGCTTTCGGTAGTGCAGTGGCCGCCAGTGCGCAAGTTGTCGCTCGAAGAAACGACTGACGCCTCATCCGGTCTTCGGTTCGCCAAAGAGGCGCGCCAAGCCCTCAGTGTCATCGCGATTCAACGCATCGGCAGCACTTTCCATCTCCGAAATCATTGCGCGAAAACTCGGTTCGATATCGCGCGCGTTTGCTTGCAGGATGTCGCGCCACATCGTAAAGCTCGCCCCTGAAATGCGCAGGAGCTCGCGCGCAACCGGGCCGCAAAGCTCCATCGTCACCCCCGCATCGCGAACCCGCCGCGCATAACACAAAGCAAAAAGCTGCGGCAGATGCGACGTCAATGCAACGCCGCGATCGTGCGCTTCAGCCGCTATCGCAAAAGGCGTTGCGCCCATTGACACGATGAAAGCGCAAGCTCGCGTGTCGAGCTCTCCGTCTCCGCTCGGCGCGTATAACCACGTGCGCCGCTCGAAAAGATCGGCTCGGGCTGCGCCCACGCCGCTACGCTCGGTTCCGGCCATTGGGTGCGTTGCTACGAAATTGCGCAGCCCTTCCGCAGCGCGTACCACCGGAAGCTTCACCGATGCGACGTCGACGATCAGCGCCGGTTTCGGCTCGGGCGAGCGCGCAAGCCGTTCGATCTCGTGCAGAGTCGGCTCGAGGTGCGCCGCGATAACGAGCGTGTCGCTAATGCCCGGCAACTCATCGGCGGACGCCGCAGCATCGATGGCGCCCAACTCAATCGCCGTTTTCAGCGACGCGCTATCCGTATCGGCGCCAACGACGAAGGCGCCGTTGCGCCGCGCCCGAAGCCCGATCGAGCCGCCGATCGCTCCTACACCGAAGATTCCAACCGTGACAGCGGCGCCACGCGTCCTGGCGTTACGGGCCACTAGTCCGCATTAAATCGGGACGCAAGACCGTTGCGCCGTCGAGATAGACGTGCTCGATCTCGGAAGGCGTCTTCGTCGTATTGACGTGCATGAGCACGCGAATGCAGCGTCCCAGCGCGCCGGGAACGTCGATCTCACAGGCGTGAAGCATCGGCACCCAGACCCAACCCATCTCACGCGCCGCAAGCGCCGGGAAGCCCGCCCGCAAATCCGGCGTGACCGTAAACAGAATCGAGGCAATATCATCCAGCTCGATTCCGTTGCGGCGCACGATTTCGGCGAGAAGCCGCTTTGTGGCACGCGCGATCGCGGCCGTATCGTCACCCTCGGCAGTAATTGCGCCTCGAATCCCGCGGAAAAACATCGCCTTCGCAAGCAAGCATAGTTCAGAGCAATTGTCAAGGGTCGTCGAGTCCGTGACCCTTGCAGCAGGGTCTCCTTTAGACGGCGAAAGTCCGATCGGTGCTGCGCGATAGATTGGTCGAAGCGCTTGGACGCGACGCGGTCAAGACCGCGCCGGAGGACCTTGCGGTCTATGCGTTCGACGCCTACACGGATGGTAGCACGCCATCGGCAGTCGTCCTGCCGCAATCGACGCGCGATGTGAGCGCGGTCGTGAAGATCGCGCGCGACTGCGGCGAGCCGATCGTGGCGCGCGGCGCGGGCACCGGTCTTTGCGGTGGCGCCGTTTCCATCGCGGGAGGCATTATCGTCTCGTTTGCGCGCATGAACCGGGTGCTCGAGTTTGACGAGCGCAATCGCCGCGTGCGGGTGCAGCCCGGGCTCATCAATCTCGATCTCTCGCGACACGCCGCCTCGTCCGGTCTATTCTATGCGCCCGATCCCTCCTCGCAACGAATTTCAACGATCGGCGGCAACGTCGCGACGAATGCCGGCGGCCCCCACTGTCTCTCGTACGGAACGACGGTGAATCACGTTCTCGGATTGGAAGTCGTCGACGCCGAAGGCGAAGTCTTCACGACGAGCATCGACGATCCGGGATACGATCTCACCGCCGCGTTGATCGGCAGCGAAGGCACGCTGGGCATCGTGACCGCCGCATCGCTGCGGCTGATGGCGCTTCCCGAAGCGGTGCGCGTTTACGTGGCGGCATTCGATGATATCGACTCGGCGTCGGAAGCCGTGTCGGCAATCGTCGGCACCGGGATTCTTCCCACGGCGCTCGAGATGATGGACGCAGTCATCACCGGCGCAGTCGAAAGTGCTTTTCATGCCGGATATCCAATCGACGCCGCTGCGCTGCTCCTCGTCGAGAGTGCGGGTTATCAAGAAGACGTTGAGTCGGCGGAAGCCGCGATTCGCTCGATCGTGCGGGAGCACGGCGCGTCATCCTGGAGAAGCGCTCGCGATCAGGCCGAGCGCGAAGCTCTGTGGGCCGGACGCAAAGGCGCCGCCGGCGCAATCGGGCGCATCGCGCCGAACTACTACACGCAAGACGTCTGCGTGCCGCGCAGTAAGCTGCCGCTGGCGCTGCGGGCCGTCGCAGCCGCCTCAACGTCGAACGGCATCACCGTTGGAAACGTTTTTCACGCGGGCGACGGAAATCTACATCCACTGCTGATGTACGACAAGCGCGATCGCAAGCAAGTCGCGGCGGTGGTCGCTACGGGTAACGAGATCTTGCAAGCAGCGATCGATCTGGGCGGAACGATTAGCGGCGAGCATGGAATCGGCTGGGAGAAGCGCGACGCGATGACGCGCGTCTACTCCGCGGCCGATCTCGCCACAATGGCGCGGGTGCGCGAAGTCTTCGATCCTGCGCGGCTGCTCAACCCGGAGAAAATCTTTCCCTCCGGAACGCGCTGCCCGGAGGTCACTCCGTGACGCGTCAGACGCAAGCGCGCCTGATGCCGGCAGGCGTAGAGGAAGTGAGCGGAATCGTCGGTCGCTGCGACCGGGCCGGGGAAAAAGTCCACGTCGTGGGCGGCGAGACCCTCGCCGGGATGGGCTTCCCACCCGAGCGCGCCGACGTCACCCTGGTGACGACCAGCCTGCGGGGCATCGTCGCGAACGAACGCGCCGACCTCACGATTGCCGCACGAGCGGGAACTCCGATTCAAAGCCTGGCGATGCTGCTAGCGAATCAGCGCCAATTCGTTCCATTCGACGCTCCTGCGCCGCAGTATGCGACGCTCGGCGGCACGCTGGCAGCGGGATGGCTTGGCCCACGCCGTCATCTGTACGGCCGTCTTCGCGATTATCTCATCGGTTCGACCATCGTTCTAGCCGATGGAACGATCGCACGCGCCGGCGGCATGGTCGTTAAAAACGTTGCCGGCTATGACATGAGCCGGCTTTACGTCGGCTCCTTCGGAACGCTCGGCGTTTTGGTCCAAGCGAACTTAAAGACGGTTCCGCTGCCCGCATCGAGCCGGCTCTTCCTGGCGCCGCTTCCCGAAGGAACTCGTGAACGCGCGTGCGCGAGGCTCATCGCATTGGGCACCGTGCCGGCTGCGGCCTTTTGGATCGATGGGTTTCATCACGCCGTCGACGGCGATGAAGGTCCGGAAGGCCGTATCCTTGTGCTCTTCGACGGCAGTGACGCGTTACTCGAGCGCGCGACGCTTGAACTGCGCTCTGCGCTCGGGCGCGCCGGCGTGCCCGCTACACGCGTCATCGACGCGGGCGCCCGTGAGGCGTTCGAACGCGTCGTCGATGCATACATCGCCTGCTTAGGCGAACGCTCCGTAACCTACCGCATTTTCCGCTTCCCGCAGGAGTCTGGGAGCTGTGCGCTGGCCGTGCAGGAGCTCGCCCGGCGATTCAAGCTACGCAGCGAAACGATCATCGACGTTATGAACGGCGACGTATTGCTGCGGGTTAGCGACCTTGACGCGCATGCCTTTGGGGCAAAGATTGAAACATTCGACGATGCGCTCCACGAGCTAGAGCCGCGGGCGCAGGTTGTCGCGAGCAAGCATCCCCATCGTGGTAATTTGCGCGTATGGGGTGCACCGCCTCCCGCGATCGACCGCATGCGCGCGCTGCGGGGCCGCTTCGATCCCAATCGCACCTTGAATCCAGGCTGTTTCGTCCAGGGCGTTTAGGGTGGCTTTAACGGACCGACGAGATGAGGGGCGCTCTCCATGAAGGTTCTCATGCTCGGAGCGTCCGGGTTTGTCGGCAAGCATCTCTCGGCTGCATTGCAGGGCCGCGGCGACGACGTAGCCCACGCTTCGCTGCGCTATCCTTCGGCTGCAGTCGATCTGGCGACGAGCTGCGATGCGATCGTGAATCTCGCCGGCGAGCCGCTCGCGCAACGGTGGAACGCCGCCGTCAAGCGCCGCATCGGTGAGAGCCGCATCGGAGCCCCACGCCATTTTCTGGATGAGCTCGCGCGGTGCGAGCGACGCTGCACAGTGTACGCGGGCGCGTCGGCCATCGGCTATTACGGCACGAGCGAAACCGAAACGTTCGTGGAAGAGAGCCCGCCGGGCAAAGATTTTCTTGCCGGCATTTGCATCGGCTGGGAGCGCGAGGCTCAACGCGCCTCGGATCTCGGCATGCGCGTGGCCATCGTGCGCACGGGAATCGTGCTGGGTCTCGACGGCGGAGCGTTGGAGAAAATCCTTCCACCGTTCCGGCTTGGCATGGGCGGCGTCGTCGGCAGCGGGCGCCAATGGTTTTCATGGGTCCACATCGACGATTTGGTTCGGATTTACCTGATGGCACTCGATTCCGTCGCCGGTCCGGTCAATGCGTGCGCACCGAAGCCAGTGACCAACGCCGAGTTTACTAAGGAGCTTGGCGCCGCGCTGCATCGCCCCGCGCTCGTTCCGGTTCCGACGCTGGCGCTGCGGATGATGCTGGGCGAAGGGGCGGAGATTCTCTTGCACGGCCAGCGCGTGTTGCCGCGGCGAACGGAGGAGCTCGGCTACCGCTTCGAGTTTCCGGAACTCAAAGGTGCGCTAGCGAATCTACTTTGAACTCGAGGGCCTCGAGATACTTTTCGGCATCCATCGCAGCCCGGCAACCTGCGCCCGCCGCCGTGACCGCTTGGCGGTAGCGATGGTCGTTAACGTCGCCGGCAACGAAGACGCCTTCGACGTTGGTGGTGCTGCCGTCCGGGGAGACGATATAGCCTCGCTCGTCGAGGTCGAGCTGCTCGGCAAAGATCTTAGTGTTCGGCGTGTGACCGATCGCCACGAACAGCGCATCGGTCTGTAACTCCCGTCTCGCTCCGCTCGGTACGTCGCGCAGCCGAAGTCCCGTCACGTGCGTTTCCCCGTAGACTTCCTCCACGATGGCGTTCCAGATGAAGTCGATCTTTGGGTGCGAGACTGCACGGTCGGCCATGATCTTGCTTGCGCGCAGGCGCTCGCGCCGATGGACAATTGTGACGCGGCTCCCAAATCTCGTCAGAAAGAGGGCCTCTTCAAGGGCCGAATCGCCACCGCCGACCACGGTGATGTGCTTATCTCGAAAGAAGGCGCCGTCACAAGTAGCGCAACTCGAGACTCCTCGCCCGCGCAGTCGCTCTTCACCGGGAATCTCCAGCCAGCGCGCGCTTGCGCCGGTTGCGACGATGACCGTTTCGGTTTCGGACGCTGTATCGTCGGTTCGCACGACCATAGGTCGGGTCATGAAATCCACCGACGTGACGTCGACGTTCTCGATGCGCGCGCCAAAGCGCTCGGCCTGCTCGCGAAACTTGATCATTAGTTCGGGACCGAGAACGCCCTCAGGAAATCCCGGATAGTTTTCGACGTCGGTCGTTAACATGAGCTGACCGCCATAAAGCCCGCCCGCTAGGACGAGGGGCCGAAGGTTGGCGCGAGCCGCATAAATGGCTGCCGTAAGGCCGGCCGGCCCCGATCCGATGATGATGACGCGTTCCACTGGTTGCTCGTTGCTCGTTCCTCGTCCTTCGTCCTTCGACACGGGCCGTTCGGGCCCGGCTCAGATGACACATTGAATTCCTTATCGTCAAGCGCTCCTTCGACACGAAGTGCCGCGTCGAAGGATGTCGAAAGCGCCGAGACATGGCAGATGCGCGACTTCCCCTCGAAGATACCTTTGGCGACATCCTGCGTAAGGCGATGCGAGGCACCGGTATCGGCGGCGCGCAACTCTCGAGTGCAAGCGGAGTCTCCGCCGCAGCAATCGAGCAATGGTTAAGGGACGATGGGGCCGCGAGCGATGAGGAGGCACGTGCCCTAGCCCGAGTCCTGCACCTCGACGGCCCGAAACTGACCGACAGCGCCGCGCAGCGCTGGTATCCGCCAACGATCGAGCGCCCTGACATCCGTCGGCACGCGCAAGAGAGCACGGTCCTCAGCAACGGTTACGTCTTCTTCCTCAAGGATAGCCGTCGCGCGGCGCTCGTCGACCCGGCCGGCATACCGCAAAAACTCTTGAGGATTCTACGCGACGGCGACTACGATCTCCAGTACATTCTGATTACGCACAAGCACGACGATCACTGCGACGCTGCGAGCGACGTCGCGAGGGCATATCCTAACGCACAGATCGTTATGCATAAGCTCGACGTGCACGCTATCGGTTCGCTTGCAAACAGAGCGCTGCTCGTCCGAGACGGCGAAACGCTGCCTTTCGGCCGGAACGGATCGGCGATACGGATGCTGCACACGCCCGGCCACACCGACGGCTCGTCATGCTTTCTCTTCCAAGAGCCGGGTCGAGGGTCGCTATTTTCGGGAGATACGCTCTTTGCCGCAAGCGTCGGCGGCGCATACGGCGACGCCAGCACCTACGACGACATTCTCAACAGCATTCGCAACAAGCTCCTCACGCTGCCCGGCGACACCGTCGTGATGCCGGGCCACGGCCCGCCGACGACGATCGCGCTCGAAAAGGAACACAATCCGTTCTTTACTACTGCCTGAATGCAGCCGGAACCGTTACCGAAGCGCCGTCGCTGTCGGCGATCGTCGCGCCGCTTCGGCGAGGCGCATCGTCGGATTCGCGAATGAGTTCGAATTGAAATACGGCGTCACCCGAGCGAGGCAACTGAATGTCAATGCGCTGCGGCGAACAGATCCGCGGCGTGCAGAAAGCGGCCAGCCATCCCTGCGCAACGCCGAACGCGCGCAGATGAACTGAGGCGTTCGGCTTGCCGCTCACGTCGAGCCGGTACTTCGCCGCGTTCTCCGTCGTCGTTTGAAGGTCGGAGCCCGTCCACGGTTGGACCGAAAGATGGATCGCCGGCGCAGCGAGGGCAAGGAGGATTGCAAGAACGGTCATCAAGTACGAAGTTTATAACCGATGGCCGTCATGCGCAAGACTGCAGCGAGCGCAACTGCGGCAAGCAGTGCGATCATCGCAATCGAGAAGGCCGGCGCAAGGTAACTCTGGCCCGTATAGCTGCGGCGGAACGCGTCGATCGTGTAGAAAATTGGATTAAAAAGCTCGAAGTTTCGCAGTGCCGGCGGCAGCATCGTTGCCGAGGTAAAGACCCCACCGACGAAAGTCAGCGGCGTAATCACGAACGTCGTAAGAATGGCGATATGGTCGAACTTGTCGGCGATTAGGCCGAAGATCAATCCGAGCGCGGAGAACCAGACCGAGACCAACGCAATCACGGAGAAATAGAGCAACCAATCCCGGGGCGCGATGTGCACCAGCAGCACGCCCAGACCGGTGATCAGGCCGGCAATCAAGAGCGCCCGCGCGAGGCTGCCCAAGATGAAACCGGCGACGATTTCGAGAGCGGACATCGGTGCTATCAACAGCTCCTGAATCGAGTTCATGAAGCGTCCCTGAAAGAGCGAGCTCGAGCACTCGCCATACGAGGAGTCAATCACCTGAAGCATGATCAGGCCGGGTATCAGAAACTGAGCGTAGGTCACTCCCTGCACGCTCGGAATGCGGCTGCCGATCGCCAGGCCGAATACGAACACGTAGAGCAGCGTGGTGATGATGGGGGGCCAGATTACCTGATTGATGATCTTCAGGCTCCGAATGATCTCGCGGCGCACCAGCGTCCAAAGGCCATACGGATTAAGCACGCGTCAGCTCCAAGAAGACGTCTTGGAGCGACGCGCCCTCCGCGATCAGTTCGTGCGTCGGCTTTTCGGTGACGATCCGCCCGCTTCGAATGATCGCGATACGCTTGCAAAGCTGCTCCGCCTCTTCCAGGTAGTGCGTTGTCAGAAAGATCGTCAGGCCGTCCTGATTGAGCGCGCGCAGCCATTGCCAGAGCTCCAACCGCAGCTCGACGTCGACGCCGGCCGTCGGCTCGTCCAGGATCAGGAGGCTCGGCTCGTGGATCAGCGCTCGCGCAAGCGAAAGCCTGCGCTTCTGACCTCCGGAGATCTTGGTGTACTCGAGGTGAGCGTGCGAGCTCAGTCCGAAACGTTCGAGCAGCATCTCGGCGCGATCGGCGACGGCCTTCCCACGAAGGCCGTAATAGCCCGCGGCAAAAATCAAGACGTCGCGCAGCGAGAGATAGCGGTCGAAATTGTATTCTTGCGGCGAAAGCCCCACGAGCCGGCGCGCGGCTCGCCATTGCGTTTCGCTGTCGTGACCAAAGATCCGAATCGTTCCGGAACTCTTTCGCGCGAGGCCGACGATCGCATTGATCGTCGTGGTCTTGCCGGCGCCGTTTGGCCCGAGAAAACCAAAAAACTCGCCGACGCCGACTCGCAGCGCAATGCCGTCCACCGCGGTGAATGCGCCATACCGCTTCACGAGGCGCTCGACCTCAATGGCGGGCGGGCTGGATGTTATGGAATCAAACTCTTTAATTGCTTGTACCGGTGACGGCGAAGGGTGGCGATGAGCTCTGCACTCTCCGGAATCCCGCAATCGGCCAGTTGGGTTGCAACTTTCTTCACGTCGAACGCGACTCGGCGATGCTTTAACTCCCAACCGCCCACGCGCTCGGTGAAGATGGCGTACCCGGCGCGCGGATCGCCGTCCTTCGGTAACCCCGCCGACGAAACGTTTGCAAGCAGTTTTCCTCGCCACATGCGAGCGTAGGGCAGATGCAGGTGGCCGAAAGCGATCGCCGTCGCAGGCTCGTCTCCGATTAAACGGCGCAGCACCGCTTCGTCGGCATCGGGCCAGATGTGTTCGCTATCGCTTCTTGGATTAGCGTGAACGACCAAGAGCTGATTGCCGTCTTCTCCGATGCGTAGCGCAAAAGGCAGAGCTTTGAGCCACTGCAGCCAACGCTCGCCGACCTCTCGCCGCGTCCACGCTAGCTGTGCGATCTCAAATTCGGTAAAGGTCTCGTCAGTCGTTTCCTCAGAGAGGTAGCGGTCGGTGTTGCCCCGGACGCACGTCGCACCGATCTCTTCGAGGCGCTGCAGGACCTTTTTGGGCTTTGGACCATCCAAGCAAAGATCGCCCGCAACGACGATCCCGTCGGCGCCGCCCTGCCCTTCGAGATCGGCCAAACAGGCATCCAGCCCCAAGAGATTGCCGTGGATGTCGGAAAGAACCGCGATTCGCATGCCGGCGGACAGGTGGCCGTAACGCCGCTACTCGCGCGCAAGCGCGAGCGTCAGCATCGACGGCGTCAAGCCGAGCTTCGTAAACTCATAGAGGTCGATCGCTTCGACTTTCACTCCGGCGCGCCGCATCGCCCCCAGAGCCGTGCGGTAGCGAATATCCGCCAGAACATGTCGCTCGCCCAATGTAAGAACGCCCGCGGCCTGTGCTTCTCCCAGCTCGACCACGATCGTCCGGAAGCCGGCAAAGGCTTGCGGATCGGCTTTGCCCGCGCCGACAACGATCGTGTCGTTGGCAACGGCGCCCGCGACGGCGCGCAACGCCGTCACGTCGCTCGCCAGCTTCACCTCCACGACCTGATAACCACGCGAACGTGCGACCTGCTCGAACCCGCTGCGCCCGAGCTCATTGCCGCCCACGTTGGCTCCTACGAACGCGATCTTGCCTGCCAGTAAGACGTTGTTCCCGTCGAGCAATCCGGGCCCGGCAATGTGACCTGCGAGCGGAACGTCGAGTCGGGCGAACTCCGTTTCCATGCGATCGACTTCGGCGCGTCTCGAAAGCGCGGTGAGGCGCATGAGCACGGCACCGTCTTCGAAAAGCACGGACGAGTCGCCGGCGCTGATTTCGAACGGGTCCGATCCGCGAGACTCGACTACCGTCGTCTCGACGCCAAAATACTCCAGCGTCTTGCGCAAGATCTCATGCTGCTCGAGGGCACGATCGTAGACTGCGCCCGGTTCTCCCCAGACCGGCGACGCTTTCTCGATATTGCGCGAGGGCTGCACCAGCAGAGCGGCGCGCAGACGCCCGGTGGGCGTCACGATCAAACGGGGACCGAATGAGACCGAACCGTGCACGGTCATCGCGCGGTGTATGGTTCGGGCGCCGGCGCATCGGTAAAGAAGTTGCTCATGTCGGTGGCAAGAAGATCGTTCAACGTCAGCGGAGGCAGCCCAAATATTTCCTCCTCGGTCTTCACCACGCTGGCGACGCTAAGATTCAGGTCGCCGACGTAGCCCCGTCTCGCTAGCGGTGAAACGACGAGGGCATAGGTGCGCAACGCGCTGACGTGGTCGCGCGATCCCTGCGAACCCTCGGGCACGATGAAAATTGCCGTTGAACTCCAGTGCGGCGTGTGCGATACGAAGTCGACGATTTGGCCGAGCGCGCGATCGGCATCAGCCGCGCCTGCCGCGCCTGGGGCCGTGGGGAGCCAGAGGTAGGTAAAGCTCGGTACGTCGTCGGCTTGTACGTAGGGTCCCATGTCCCGCTCGAATTCGGCGGCGCGCGTGACGTCGTCGATCTTCGGGTTCGCGGCCTTTGAGTTCGTGCGTTTCGGGTTCGCGGATTTCGCGTTCACCGGGGACGGATTCTGATAATCCAAATCGACGTTTCCGTTGAGCGCCGCCAAGCCGGGAACGTCGAGATGATAGAGCGAGCCGTCGTATCCTGAGAGCTGCAAGAGGCCGCCGTAGTCGCGAAAGGAGAGCCCGGCCCGGGTCAAGGCGTTAAAGATATAACCTGCGCGTCCGTAATCTTCCGGATCGTCGCCCCGATCGTTCATCGGCGATCGCGCCGTGCCGGCGGCGGCAACGAGTTCTTCGTACAGCGTGGGCTGCCCCGCAGTAGCGAACTTTTTGGCCAGACCGAGATCGGCGTCCGAGGCGTAAAAATTGTCGGCCAACGCATACGACTGTGCCAACGCGTGCAGATTGGGCGTTACATTCTGCGGATAGAGCGTGAGATCGCTCTCGCCGTTCCCGTAAGGGTTGCCCGAATCGTCTCGCAAGTCGCCCAGCATCGCATCGTAACTTTGGTTTCCGACCGCTACGTAAACGACGTGATCGATGACCTCGCTGCGTTTATTCGAGCGCAGGGGCGGAATGACCGGGTTGAATTGAGCAACGGCCGGCGTACGATTGTAATTCAGTGCGTCAAGCGTAGCCTTGACCAAGTAGGTGCGGCGGAGATCGATGCGCTGCAAGCTGCCCGAGCCGTTGATGCCCTTGCTGTCGAGGACGTACAGATAGCGGCCGTCATGGGAGAGGGCAAGCGCGCTTGGAAACCACGCGGTTGGAATCAAGCCGTAGCGGTAGCGCGTCGCGCGCCGCGCATCGAGAACCGCGATTGCGTTAAGACCAGCTAATGCGACGTAGAGACGCTTGCCGTCGGGGCTCAGCGCTTCCGCGCTAGGTTCGGCTCCGTACGGCGCACCGGGATAGAGCCGAAGGTCGAGGCCGCGAACGACGCGGGGCTGCGCGCCCAAGGCGACGACTGCGATTCGGTCCACGTTCGCCAGCGCAACGTAGGCTAGTTTGCCGTTGCGGCTTATAACGGTCGCTCCCGGCGCGGCACCGCCGACGATTTGCGTTCCGTCAGGCGCCGGATCCATGAGGACGGTAGCCGGGTCTCCGATCTCACCTTCGCTCGTCGATTCAAAGACGGTAAGCGACGAAGACTTGGACGGGTCGAAGGCGGGCGGCACGAATTGCGGCGCCGCAGCCGGCGGCACGACCGGCGCATAGGTCGACAGGCCCGTCCCGGCTGCGAGGATATCGTTGGTTCCGGCAGCGACGTAGAGTGGAAAATCGCCCACCGATAACGAGCGCTGTACCGTTCGCGTGGCTAAGTCGATGGCGATAACCGTATCGTCGAGATTGTCCGCGACATAGGCCGCGCGCCCGTTTGGTGCGACCGCGATTTGCGCGGGGAAGGTGTGGGCGCCGCCGGTGGAAAGCGCGATGGGCTGACCCGCCGGCGTGAGCTGGCCGCTCGAATCCAGGTCGAACGCTCGCACCGCTCCCGCCGCACCATCAGAGGCCAGCACGAGCGTCTGCGACGGATCGTTTGGATCGCGCGCGGCAACGAGACCGAGGAAGAACGCGGCGGATGGGTCGTGATACTCGTTGATAATCCGCATCGTCTGGGTGTCGACGACGCAAAGCGATGAGTTCGGCGGCGCGCTGTCGTTGGAGACCACCGCGAAGCGACCGTCCGGCGAGAGCGCCAAACCCAGTGGTTCCGCTCCGACAAACAGGCTCGTTCCGGCCGGCGCGGCAATTCGTCCGTTGGGAAGAATCGCGTCGGCAGGATGAATTTTGTCGGCACCAGTCGGCCGCGCGCCCGCAGGCGCCGAATAGACGATGAGGGGAGCCGGCCGGCTTGCCGCACCCAATAAAGCGGCGGCCAATACCGCCGCTGCGATAGGTTTGGACGACACGGGAGGTATGGCATTACGATGGAGGTCGCGGTGACCCTTCCGACGGGGCGGAACGTCGCCTCGTGAGCGCCGACGCACGCATCCTTGCCGTCGCCACTGCGGTGCCGCCGTTCGAGCTTGGCCAGCGCGAGGTGACGCGGCGCATCGAGCTGGCACTTGGACCGTACTCCCGTGAGATCGTGCGCCTTCTACCGATGTTCGGTAACACAGGCATCGATCGCCGCTATTCGTGCGTACCAATCGAATGGTACGAACAACTGCACGATTGGCCGGAGCGCAACCGAGTCTATCTCGATTCGGCGGTCGATTTGCTTGAATCCGCAACCCGCAGGGCCTTGGAACGAGCGCAGCGGCGTCCCGAGGAGATCGACGCGGTCGTGGCGGTCTCGACGACCGGCATCGCAACGCCCAGCTTGGATGCCCTGCTGGCGGAGCGAATGAGCTTACGGCGCACCGTACGGCGTTTGCCGATCTTTGGCTTGGGGTGCGCGGGCGGCACGATCGGCCTGGCGCGCGCCGCCGCAATGGCCGGCTCGAAGCCCCATGGACTCGTTCTCTTGCTCGTCGTCGAACTTTGCGCGCTTTGCTTTCGCCGTGACGATTTTTCGAAGAGCAACATCGTTGCGACGGCTCTTTTTGGCGACGGCGCCGCAGCAGCGCTGATTGCCTGTGCCGGCGATGGACCCCGCATCGTCGCCGGCGGAGAGTATACATGGCCCGATTCGCTTGACGTGATGGGATGGGAGGTTACCGGCTACGGCCTTAAAGCAATCTTTTCTCGCGACATTCCCGAGCTCGTAACGACCAAACTTCACGACGTCGCGGCCGGTTTTCTCGCGGAGCATGCGCTGATGCTACAAGACGTGGATTGCTTCATCTGCCATCCCGGCGGCGCGAAGGTTATCGATGCCTTGGAGCTCGCCTTCGAGTTGGAACCGGGCTCGCTGAGTACCGCGCGAGACGTTCTTCGCGAGTACGGCAACATGTCGGCGGCAACCGTTATGTTCGTGCTCGAGCGCGCGATGCGCAACGGAGCGCCGTGGCGCCGCGCACTGGTCAGCGCGCTCGGTCCCGGCTTCACCGCCGGCTTCACCCTTCTGGAGAACCCGTGATTCTCTGGATCGTTCTCGCGCTCGTAGCGCTGCAGCGCGTGGTCGAGCTCTTCTACTCCGCGCGCAACACGCGCCGGTTGCTGGCGCAAGGCGGCGTTGAGCACGGCGCGATTCAGTATCCCTTCTTCATCTTGCTCCATGCGGCGTGGTTAGCGAGCATGGCGGTGCTGATTCCCGCTCGCACTGTGCCGAATTGGTGGCTCTTGGGGATCTACGCGCTGCTTCAACCGTTTCGAGTTTGGACGATCGCGTCGCTCGGACCCTATTGGACGACACGAGTTATCACCGTTGCAGGTGCGCCTCGGCTTCGGCGTGGCCCCTACCGTATCTTCCGGCACCCGAACTATGTGATCGTCTGCGCCGAAATCTTCATTCTTCCATTCGCCTTTGGCGCCGTCGACATCGCAATTCTGTTCTCATTTCTCAACGCGTGGCTGCTGTCGTGGCGGATCCGCATCGAAGAACTCGCTCTAGCTCTTCGCCGCCAGACCATCCTCTAAGGACTCAAGGTGAAGACTGTGCCGCATCCGGCAAAGGGGCAGTGCTCTCCACCTTTTTCCGTTGTACCGTAGAGCGCCCCGTCTGCTTCAATCAGGCTCGCCTGTGGATGACTGCCGTCTCTTCCGTTAAAAGTGTGGAGTACGCGTTCTACGCCAGAGGCATCTACTTGGAAGACGGTACCGCAGCCGAGACAGCTGTCACGCAAGCCGCCGGCCGCCGTCGTGCCGTACAGGACGCTCCTCACCTCAATGAGCGCTGCATACGGAGCGGCGCCGTCCTTACCGCCGGTGAAGCGGTGGATGATACGTTCCTCCGCCGCCGCGTGCGGCACTGGTCTGACTGCAAAAACGGTTCCGCACCCGCTCGTGCAATGCGGCGTCGCGATCCCGCCGGCGACCGTCGTTCCGTACAGTTTGCCTTTGAAGGCGAGGAGGCTCGCCGCCGGCGAATTGCCATCTTTGCCGCCTTTGAAGCGATAAATAACACGTTCTTTGCCCGAGGACGGAGCGAGCGCAAACACCGTACCGCAACCATATAAGCAGCTTGTGGCGCCACCATGTCTCGTCGTCCCGTAGAGCATGCCGCGTACCGCGATCAGGCCGGCAACTGGGGACGACCCGTCGGTTCCTCCCTTGAAACTGTAAACGATCCGATGCTTTCCGGAGGGCAGGCTCAGCGCAAAAACAGTGCCGCAGCCGTCGCTGCATTTCGTGCCCGTGCCGCCTTCGCTCGTCGTGCCGTACAGCGTGTTGCTCGCCGCGAGCAGTCCACTCTCGAGACGGAGACCGTCCTTGCCATTGAAACCGTAGAGCACCTCTAACTTGCCCGATGCGATGGTTACGTCGTAAACGGTTCCGCCAAGATTTGGGCCTTCGCTGTATGTCGTGCCGTAGAGATCGCCGTTGAGCGCTATGACGTTTGCCCGAGGATCAATCCCGTCGCCTCGGCCAAAACTATGGACTACGCTTTCGTCGCCGGCGAGGCTCATCTTAAAAAGTGTTCCCACGGCGTGCTCGCCACCCGCCGACGTCGTGCCATAGAGAACGTTCGTGACGGCGACGAGGCTCGCTTTGGGAAACCTGCCATCGGGGTCGCCCTCGAAACTATAGAGGGTCTTGAAGCCGGCGTCCCCTGTCGCGTTGGGCGGCGCGAGCGCCGAGCCGAGCCAGGGAGTTGTCCCGTCGCTCTGGTTTGAGACGCCGCGGCACGCGACCAGTATTACGGCAAACGCAACCGAGCCGAACAACTTCAGGACCGACAAACGTCGCGTCATGCCGGGAACTTCGCGAGGTGCATTACACCTTACCTCGGTCGTGCAGAGCGAACTTAGTGGGCCAGCCTGAGCAGCGCGCGACCCAATCGCGTGACGCCTTCACGCGCTTCTTCTTCCGAAAGATGCCCAAACGATAAGCGCAGCGCGGGCAGACCGTTGCGCGTCGGATAGAACGGCTCGGACGGCATGACGAGTACGCCCTCGCGCGCACAGGCTTCGAAGGCGGAGCGAGTGGAGATCCGAGGCGGCAGCGGCAGCCACACGTTGAGACCGGCGCCGGGCGTTGCGATCGTCGTCCATCCGACGACTTGCGAAAGGGCGTCAACGAAAGCGTCGCGGCGCCTGCGATAAAGCGTGCGCGCCGAGCGGAAATGGCGCGCATAGGCGGGACTCTCCATGAATCGCCAGAGCGCGCGCTGCGTGAGCGTCGAAGTAAAGACGTCGGCGCGCACTTTCGCCGCCTCCAGCGCTTGCGCAACGCCGCCTTTCGCGTAGAGATAGCCGATGCGCAACGCCGGAAAGATGGATTTCGACAGACTTTCCATGACGATGACGCGTCCATCGGTATCGTAGGCGGCGAGCGGCGGCGGAGCCGGAGCATCATACGGCAGTTGCCAGCCGGTTTGATCTTCGAGCACGACGACGTCGTAGCGCCGCGCAAAGGCGACGATTTGCTTCGCTCGCCGGGCCGGCAGCACGGCACCGGTCGGATTCTGCGCGATCGGACTGACGTAGAAAAGACGCGGTCGATATTCCGCAAAGACGCGCTCGACGTCGTCGCTGCGCGTTCCGTCTTCGTCGCCGCGCACCTCGACGTAGGTGACGCCGCGAACGTCGAAGACGCCTAAGCTCCCCCAGTACGTTGGACTTTCGCTGGCAACGACGCTGCGCTCGTCGAGCAGCACCGTCGCGACGATGTCGGCAGCCTGTTGCGCACCCGAGCAGACGATGACATCACTCGCGTCGGCGGCACAGCCTCGCGTACGCAGCAGCGATGCGAGCCTACCGCAGAGGTCGTGGTCTCCGGTTGACGAGCGATACTGCATGAGCTCCGGCGAATCGTCGAGCAGCGTTCGATGAAACGCGCGGGCGAAATCGTGCAACGGAAAAGTCTCGGGGGCCGGATGCCCGGCGGCCAGGGTGATCGCCCCCGGTTCGCTCGCGGCGGTCAACCGTTCCATCACGCCTTCGAGGCGAGCGCCGCGCGCAAAGCGCCCGACATCGGGCTCCCAACGACGAGCGAACGGCTCGGCGCGAACGGGCGGGGACGCGACGAACGTGCCTTTGCCGGGACGCGCAATCACTCGGCCGCGTGCGGCCAGCAGTTCGTAGGCCTGCGACACGGTAACCAGCGCGCAATCGAGTTTCCGCGCGAGGGCGCGCATCGCCGGAAGGCGATCGCCGGAGCTCAGGGCGTCGCCTTCAATCGCCTCGGTGAGACCATCGGCAAGCTGAACGTAGAGCGGCCGCGGATCGCGTGAGTCCAGCTTCAGGTCTGTCATCCTGAGCGGAGTAATGTCATCCCGAGCGGGGTCGAGGGACGAAGGATTAGAGGTTTGCGCCGAAACCTTCTCCTTCGGTTACGGCCGGCATGCGGCGGGCGACGCCCTCTTCGGTTGCGGCGTTTGCAACCGCTTTGGCGACCGCATCGACCACCCGCGTATCGAAGACACTCGGAATTACATATTCGGCGCTGCGCTCGTCCTCGGTAACGATCTCGGCGATCGCGTAGGCCGCCGCCAGCTTCATTCCTTCCGTGATGCGGCGTGCGCGAACGTCGAGCGCTCCCCGAAAGATTCCGGGAAACGCCAGCAGATTATTAACCTGGTTGGGAAAATCCGAGCGTCCCGTCGCGATTACCGCCGCGACCGGCGCGGCGATGTCGGGCATTATTTCCGGATTTGGATTTGCCATCGCAAAGACGATCGGATCGCGTGCCATGCGCGCGATGTCCTCGGGCTGCAATATGCCGGGCGCCGAGACGCCGATGAAGACGTCGGCACCTTCGAGAACGTCGCGCAGCGAGCCGCGCCGGTTGTCACGATTGCAATGCTCGGCCAGCCACCGCCAGTGGGGATTTTCGTAGCGGTCCGTTCGGTTCAATGCGCCGCCGCGGTCGACCGGAATTACATCTAGAACGCCCGCGCCCAGCAACATCTTGATCGTGGCGGTTCCGGCAGCGCCGCTTCCCGAGACGACGACCCGCAGGTCGGAGAGCTGCTTTCCGACCACGCGAGCAGCATTGACGAGCGCCGCCATGATTACAACTGCGGTGCCGTGCTGATCGTCATGCATCACCGGGATGTCGAGCGCTTGGATCAGGCGATCTTCGACCTCGAAGCAGCGTGGGGCACTCACGTCTTCCAGATTGACTCCGCCGAAAACCGGCGCGATTCTAACGACGGTCTCGACGATCTCGTCCACGTCCTTGGTGTCGAGGCAAATCGGAAAGGCATCGATATCTGCAAACTGTTTGAAGAGCATCGCCTTGCCTTCCATCACCGGAAGGGCGCCGAGCGGCCCGATATCGCCCAGACCGAGTACGGCCGTGCCATCCGTGACGATCGCCACCGTATTGCGCTTGACGGTGAGCTGAAAGGCTTTGCTTGGGTCCGCCGCGATCGCCATCGAGACTCGGGCGACGCCCGGCGTGTAGACGGTCGAAAGATCCTGACGGCTCTTGATGGTGATCTTAGGATCGATCTTGATCTTCCCGCCGATGTGCGCTAAGAACGTTGAGTCTGAAGCGAAAATGATCCGCGCGCCGTCGATCGCTTCGACGGCCGCTCGGACCTCGTTAGCGGCGGCGTCCGATGGAACGCCGATCGTGACGTCGCGCACCACCCGAGTCCGGCCGACGGAGTGCATGTCAACCGCGCCGATCGCGCCACCCGCGTCGCCGATCGTGTTGGCTAAAATGCCAAAGGCGCCGGGCTCGTTCGGCATATCGATGCGCAACACCATCGTCAAGCTAATTGCCGTCTGCACCATCATTGACATAAACCGCTCCTAATTTCCGCTCACCGTCATCTCGGCGACACGAAAAGACGGCGACACGACCGAAGCGTCGAAGCGCAAGTCGTTCGCGACGGCGTCTATCCCCGCGAGCATGTTGGTGTACTGCCCGGCAATCGTAAACTCATCGATCGGATAAGCGAGTTCGCCGCCCTCGATGAAAAAACCGCGCGCGCCGCGGCTGTAGGTGCCCGACGCATGCTCGGTGGCAAAACCGATCGTGTCGGTGACCAGCACGCCGAGCGGCGTCGAAGCGATCAGATCCTGTAAGGAACCGTGGCCCGCCTCCAGGTAAAAGTTGCTCGGGCCAACCCCGGCGCCGGTTGAATTGCCGGTGCTCGCGGCACCGAGCTTGCGCGCATAGTACGTATCGTACAGAAACGTTCTCAGCACGCCGCGATCGAAAACGCACGTTCGGCGCGTCGGCACGCCTTCGCCGTCGAAGGGAGCAGTGCCGAGGCCTTCAGGGACCCTGCCGTCGTCGGTTACCGTGAGGAGCCCGCTTCCGATCCGGGCACCAACGCGGCCGGTTAGCCAGGAATTGCCGGCAGCGACGTTCGCGCCGGAGACTGCCGCGAACAGATCGTCGAGCAACCCGGCCGCGACGTCGCGCTCGAAGATCACGGGCACCCGCATCGTAGGCGGCTTTCGCGCACCAAAAAGATCGACGGCTCTTCTCACCGCCGTGCTCGCGACCGACTCGAGAGCCTCGAGCGCGCTCAGATGTCGCGCAGCCGACCCATAGTTCGCGATGCGTTTGACTTTGCCGTCGAGGGCAACGGGTCCGGTCGAGCGGGAGGCGCGCGTCCAGCTGTAACCTGCGGCAAAGCCGGTGGAATTCGCCAGCGCCGTTACGGCGATCGCATCGCCATAGTGCGAGCCGCTCGAGTTTGTCACCCGCGCGTCGGCTTCTCGGATCAAGCGTTCGAGCTGCAATGCCTCCTCGATTTTTTCCGTTCCATCGCGGCGCGCGATCGCCGGGTCGCGAAGCCGAAGCTGCGCCCCATCGGCGCCCACCGCATCCGGCAAACCGGCACATGGGTCGGGTGCAACCAGCTCGGCTTGCGCGACCGCGCGTGCCACGGCATCGCGCAGACCGTCTTGGGAGAAATCCGAGCTCGAAAGCGTCGCCTTGCGCCCGTCACGCAAGACGCGAACGAAAAGACTTTTCCCCGTCGAACCTTCGAGGCGCGCGACGACCTGGTCGCGAGCTTCAACATGGAATCGCTGCGCGATCGAAACCGAGGCCTCCGCGCTTTCCGCGCCGGCTGCGCGCGCGAGCGCGACGGCGTTGGATGCGAGCTCTAACGCCGCCGATTCATCCATGCTGCGTACCGCCGACCGTGATCGAAGCGATTTTTACCGTCGGCATGCCGACGCCGACCGGAACGTATTGTCCGCCTTTACCGCAAGTGTAGTGCCGGCGCGCCAGACGGCCATCGTTGCCCACCGCGACGACCTTCATCATTGCCTCCGGACCGTTACCGATGATCGTTGCGTTGCGCACCGGCGCGGTGATCCTGCCCCTTTCTACCAAATAACCTTCGCCAACCATGAAAACGAAGTCGCCCTTAGCGATCTCAACCTGTCCGCCCGCAAACGACTTTGCGTAGATGCCGCGCTGCGTCGATTTGACGATCTCGTCGACGGCGGTCTCACCGCTGGGCATGTACGTGTTGCACATCCGCGGTTGCGGAGCGAACCGAAAGGATTGCCGGCGTCCGCTGCCGGTTGGTTCGACACCCATCAACCGTGCATTGAGCCGGTCCTGCATGTAGCCAAGCAAGACGCCGTTTTCAACCAACACCTTGTGCTGACCCGGCACACCCTCGTCATCGACGTTGAGGCTGCCCCGCTCTTCAGGCAAGTTCCCATCGTCGTAGATAGTTACCAAGTCGCTCGCAACGCGCTGGCCGACGCGGCCGCTGTAGAGCGACGTGCCACGCCGGTTGAAATCGCTTTCGAGGCCGTGGCCGACGGCTTCGTGAAGCAAGACGCCGCCACCGCCCGCGCCGACAATCATCTCCATTTCACCCGCCGGTGCCGGAATGGCGGCAACGTTTACCGTTGCGATCCGCGCCGCCTCAGTCGTCAGCGTCTCCGGCGTTTCGCGCTCGAAAAATGCAACTGACGTTCGTCCGCCGTCGCCGACGTATCCCGATCCGCGCTCTTTATTATCGCTCGCCACGACTTGAACGCCGAACCCAACGAGCGGGCGGCAGTCCGCAACGAGTCGGCCTTCGCTCGTCGCAATCCAAACTTCCTGAAGTTCGTCGGTGATCTGCGCATTGACCGCGACGACCCGCGGATCGTATCGACGGGCCGTAACGTCCGCGCTTTCCAGCATGGCAACGTAGCGCGCGGCGTCGCTATGGCCGCCCTGTGCACAATCGTAAAAGGACGCGACGGAATCCGAACGGAGATTAACCGATCGTTGCGCCCCGGCCGGCGCCGAGCGGGCGATTAATGCGGCCGCACCAGCCGCTTCCATCAGCGCGTTTATGCTCAAATCATCGGAATAAGCGTATCCGGCCGATTCGCCGATGACGACTCGAATGCCGACGCCCGCCGTTACGCCGTAGGAAGCATCGTGAATGCGCCCATCCTGAAGCCTGTACGAAACGGTCTTGCGCCGCTCGCAAAAAACGTCGGCAAAATCGCCGTTGTGCCGCAGTGCGCGGCTGAGAAGACGCGAGAATATCGCTTCGTCAAGCACGGCTAAAACGTTGCAAGGCGATCGACGGCCCGAACGATCGAATTGTCGGGATCACCCGGCGATTCATTGAGTAGGAAGGCAAAGCAAACCCTTCCGTGATGGAGCGTGGTTACGTAACCGGCTAACGCGGACACGTCGGAGAGATGCCCGCTCTTCGCGCGCACTCGTCCTAGCGCCGTGGTGAAATCATAATATTCGAGGGTACCTTGACGCCCGCCGAGGGGTAAGAGCAAATAGAGCGACGGCTCCGAAGCCGCTAAGAGGCGCGCCAGCGTAATCGCCGCAACCCGGTCGTCCTCGGAGAGTCCGCTTCCATCAAAGAGCCGCAGCCCGGGTCTGGGAACCCCATCGCGTTCCAAAAAACGCTCTTCGGCTTCGATGCCGCCGGCGTCGTCAGCGAGTCCGTCCACTTGCTCGCCCACGGTCCGCAGCAGCTGTTCGGCGTAATGATTGTCGGAGACGAACAGCATGTGCTCTTCGAGCGTCTGCAGCGCCGCCGAACGATGATCCCAGAGCACGACGCTGTCGAGTGGTGCAGCGCCGATGCCCGCTTGCGTCAACGTTACGATTCCCCGCGCAGTTAGCATGCCGTTCAGGCGCGCGGCTACGTACCGCGCGACGCCCTGCATCGGCGTCCAAACTCGCTCCTCCACGCCGTCGATCTCTTGCTGCGACTCAATCGTATCGCCGTCTAAAGAGATCCCACTGGTGGGCGCGGCATAATCTTGCCCATCGTCGTCGCGCCCCCAGTGCCGGTTGAGTTCCGGGCCGCTCAGCGCGGTGTCGTCGACGATGACGCGGCCCTCGATGCGCCGCAACCCGGCGCGCGCTAGAGTTCCAACGCCGTTGCGAAGATCGTTAGACTGCAACGACGGATCTCCCGATCCGATCAGCCAAAGGTCGCCATCAAGGACGCCGCCGCTATCGACCGCTTCGCGACCCGCAAAAAGCGTCTGGTAATGGAAAGCCGGACCGAGCGCATCGAGCGCCGTCGCCGCAACGATCAGCTTCTGCGTCGAAGCCGGCGCCACCGCATGCGACCCACGATCGTCGTAGATCGTTCGGCCGGCGGTATCGACGACCGCGAGACTCCATTTGCTTGCCCCGCCGATCGCGCTCGCAAACGC
>Ga0187783_10000320_pt1 | contig 35365 bp, 37 predicted proteins | sample 1015_SJ02_MP02_2_FD_132471 | JGI IMG/M metagenome (GOLD analysis project Ga0187783, IMG submission 132471) | Tropical peat soil microbial communities from peatlands in Department of Meta, Colombia - 1015_SJ02_MP02_20_MG | ecosystem: Environmental > Terrestrial > Soil > Wetlands > Peat | place... | reverse complement strand
CTCGTAGTAGTACTTCCATTCGGGCACAGGACCGTGCTGTCGAATCTTCAAGTGATGAACCCTGGCGTCTTTGACGTTCTGCCGCTCGAAACCGGCACGCGGAATGCGGAAGCGGAGGTATTCGGTGTCTTCGGCCCACCAGAACAACCCCTCCATTGGCAAACCCGCTGCCTCGACTATCTCCCTCGCGAGGAGGAAACCGCACCACGAAGGGAATTGCGCCCATGAACCGTCGGGGTCGATGCAGCGAGGAAATGCGAAAGCCCTGTCGGGTTCGGCGTGAACCCTTTCCCCCAGTCGTTCGAGGCAATCGACTTCGGGAACCATGTCGTCATCGAGAACCCATGCAAGGGTTTGGTCGCCACCTAGGAATTCCCGCAGCGCGAGCGCCCAACCTCCCGCGGGGCCGGTATTGACCTCGGAACGTACTACCCGGACCCGAATCGACTCATTCGAGAGCGAACGCGCGTCGACCGGCGGCTGACTGGCGTTGTCGACCACCAAGACGGTGTCGGGCGGTCGAGTCTGTGCGGCGATCGCCTCGAGGCACCTCTCGAGGGAGGCGGGCGCGTTGTGGGTCAGCACGAGCGCAACGACGCGCCGGTCCCCGTCGGTTCCCATCACGGCCCCCTCGAGTGACGAACGGCCGCCTGGATCTGAAGTCGGTTCCAGGGACACGAAGCTCGCACAAGTCGAGAGAAGTGTACCGGTGAAAGGGGTGGAGCACCTCGATCGTGTAAAGCTTCAGCGCCGAAACCGACGCTGACAGGGAGGTTCCATGGCTACGACCGTGATGTTGAACACCAATGACGGCGCGATGGCTGCTTACGACGTCGAACCGACTGGTCGGACGCGGGGCGCTGTCGTGGTCCTCCAAGAGGCTTACGGAGTGAACGACCACATCGAGTCGGTCGCGCGCAGGTTTGGGGAGGCCGGATACCGGGCCGTCGCGCCTCATCTGTTCCATCGCAGCGGTGACCCGGCTCTCGACTACGGGGACCTCGAAAAGGTGATGTCCCACATGCAGGCCTTGTCCGAACAGGGCTTGCTCGACGACATCGACGCCTCGCTGCGCTATCTCGAAGAGGTCGGTTTCGGACCCGCGCGGATCGGCGTGGTCGGTTTCTGTATGGGTGGTTCGGTCACCTTCCTCGCCGCCTCAAAGAGGAAGCTTGGCGCCGCGGTCACCTTCTACGGAGGGGGAGTGGTCGAGGGACGTTTCGGCATGCCTCCGCTTCTCGAAATGGCACCCGATCTCCAGACTCCTTGGCTCGGGTTGTTCGGCGAAGAGGACAAGGGCATTCCCGTAGACCAGGTGGAAGCAGTGAGAGCGGCTGCGCAGAAGGCAAAGGTGCCCACCGAGGTGAAGTTGTATCCGGGAGCCGGACACGGTTTCCACTGTGACGCTCGGCCCGATTCGTACCACGAGGCGTCCGCCAAAGATGCGTGGGAGATGACACTGCGCTGGTTCGAGCGATATCTGGCGCCCGCCGGGTAGTCCCCCGCGGCCTCGCCCGGCCTCACTCAGGCCTGACCCGGCCTCACCCAGGCCGCACCCAGGCCTCGGCTACTCGGCTAGAACGTGTTCTGTGTCGTACGTCTTGGCGCTGGCGGCAGCATGCGTCGCTGCTGTTACGTCGGTCCTTCAGCGAATCGGGATCGAAAAGGCACCCGCCGACGCGTCGATGAAGCTTGGGCTCATGGCGCACGCCGTGCGGCGGAAGATCTGGCTGGTCGGATTCGGCCTCATGCTCGTCCAGTTCGTACTCCAAGCGGTCGCCCTTCGATTCGGGCAACTGAGCACCGTTCAACCGGTGCTCACGACCGAGTTGATCTTTCTCGTGCTCATCCTCACATTCGTCTTCCACCATCGACTCAGATCCGTTGACTGGATGGCCGTCGCTGCGGTGGTCGTCGGACTCGCAAGCTTCATCGTCATCGCCCACCCCGCCACAGGCCGTGGAATCCCGAGTCAGACGGCTTGGCTCGCAGTCACCTTTGTGATGGTCGCGGTCGTGACAGCGCTCGTTCTGGCGGCGAGATCGGGGCCGCGTTGGTGGCGTGCGGCCAGCTTCGGAGCAGCGTCCGCTGTGCTCGTCGCGTACAACGCCGCGATCATCAAAGCTGTCACGACGCTTGTGACAGAGGGGTGGGGCCACGTCTTTGTCAGCTGGGAGCCTTACGCGCTTGCGATCTCCGGTCTCGGGAGCCTGTTCCTGTTGCAGAACGCGCTTCACGCCGGCCCGTTGACCGCATCCCGAGCCACGATCGTTATCGTCAATCCGCTCGTGAGCATCGTGATAGGGGTGACCGCCTTCGAGGAGCACCTCCGCACCGGTTCCGGCTACCTGGTCGGAGAGATGCTCGCACTGAGCGTCTTGTTCCTCGGTGCATTCGTGCTGACCCAGTCGCCTCTGGTCGCGGGAGTGGTGCCGGGCGGTCCTGGCGAGTTCCTCGGGGAGGCGTCTACCGCGTTCAGCCGACAAGAGGTGGCGAAAGTAGAGCCGGAGGGGCTGTGACCGAGATCCCGGATACGGAAGAAGCGGCGCCCAGCGCGACGGCGGCGCCCAGCGTGGCCGCGGGGTCAAGAGGTTCGACGGCGGCGCTCAGAGGTTCGACGATCGTCGTCACGGGTGTGACGGGCCAGGTGGCAGAGCCGCTCGCACGGGCTCTTGCGGAGAACAACGTCGTATTCGGCGCCGCTCGTTTCAAGGACACCGATGCCAAAGCCAGGCTCGAGGAGGCAGGTGTCAAATGCCTCCCGGTAGACCTGAGTCGTGGGCAGCTCGACGGTCTTCCTTCTGACGCTGAATATGTACTCAACTTCGCGGTCGCGAAGAGCAACGACTGGGGGACCGACCTCGACGCGAATTGCGGGGGGTTGGCGCTGCTCATGGAACACCACCGTGGAGCCCGCGCGTTCCTCCACTGCTCCAGTACTGCTGTGTACAAGCCGAACGATCACAAGGAACTGAGCGAGGAAGAACCGCTCGGGGACAACCACGGTGTCTGGCCATTCCTGCGCACTTACAGCATCTCCAAGATCGCAGCGGAGGCAGTCGCTCGTTGGGGAGCTCGCCGTTTCGGTCTGCCCACCACGATCGCCCGGCTGAGCGTGCCCTACGGCTCTCGCGGAGGATGGCCCGCTATTCACGTCGAGATGTTGCGAAACGGGTCCGCGATACCCGTTCACACGAACGGCCCCAGTGTGTACCACCCGATTCACGAGGACGACATTCTCTCCACGGTCCCGGGAATGTTGGGCTGTGCATCGGTGCCGGCAACGATTGTCAATTGGGGAGGCGACAGGACGAGTATCGAGGAGTGGACTACCTACCTGGCCGGGCTCTGCGGCCTCGAGGCGCGTTTCGAACCGACCGACGCGACCATCGAGAGCGTGTCGCTCGACCTGTCGAAGATGCACGAGCTCGTCGGGAACACGAAAGTGACTTGGAGAGAAGGCATGCGCAGGATGGCGGTCACGCGCTGGCCCGATCTGGTGAGGTGAAGGTCGACCGCTGATCTCGGGCACGGCTACGGTGCCGTACGTGCCAAATGCCAGAGGAGACGATCACCCGGTTCGTTTCCCGCAGGGTTTTCTGTGGGGAGTTGCGACCTCCGCGCACCAGATCGAAGGCGGGAACGTCAACAACGACTGGTGGGACTGGGAGCACAAGCAGGGATCGGGATGCGCGGAGCCGAGCGGCGACGCATGTGACTCGTGGAATCGGTGGCCCGAAGACATAGATCTGGTGGCGTCGCTGGGCTTGGGCGCTTACCGCTTCTCGCTCGAATGGAGCAGAATCGAACCGGCCGAAGGCGAATTCTCGTTGGCCGCGCTCGACCATTATCGGCGCATGTGCGCGGCCTGCGCCGAGCGGGGAATATCGCCCGTCGTCACATTCCATCACTTCACAGTTCCCAGGTGGCTCGCGGCGCGCGGCGCCTGGGAGTCGCGCGACGCAGCCGAGTGCTTCGAGAGGTTCGTGAGGAAGGCGACCACTCATCTGGGAGATCTTCTCGGTTGGGCTTGCACGATCAACGAGCCGAACGTCATCGGTGTGATGGGCTACACGAAAGGCGAGTATCCGCCCGGTGTGCACGACGACCTGGCTCGCCACATCGCGGTGAACGAGACCATGGTGCGCGCGCACCGTTTGGCCATCGACGCGCTGCGTTCAGGCCCGGGACGTTTTCCGGTCGGTCTCACGCTCTCGATGGACGAGCTCGTCGCGGACCCCGGTGGCGAATTGGTGCGGGACGCTGCGGAAGAGATCCTGGAGAACGGCTTCCTGCGCGCAACCTCAGGCGACGACTTCATCGGTGTTCAGTGCTACACGCGAACCCACCTTGGTCCCGATGGAGAGGGGAAAAACGACCCGAACGTCCCTCTCACCCAGATGGGATACGAGAACTGGCCCGCCGCGCTTGAGCACACGATACGTCGGGCAGCGGCCTTCACGGGTATTCCCGTCCTGGTCACGGAGAACGGCATAAGCACAGAGGAAGACGGTGAGCGCATCGTCTTCCTACACGAAGCCCTGCGCGGGCTCCGACGATGCCTGGACGACGGACTGGACGTGCGCGGCTACTTCGTGTGGAGCCTTGTCGACAACTTCGAGTGGGCGCACGGGTATCGGCCCAAGTTCGGTCTTTGCTCGGTCGACCCGAAGACCTTCGAGCGCAGGCCCAAGCAAAGTGCCCACTGGTTTGGCTCGACAGCGCGCTCCAACGAGCTTTCTCCCGTTCCCCGCTGAGCGATCTCGCGGGAGCGGCGGATGCGCTGCAACGCCAGGTGGACGAGTCGGTCCCAGGCGTTCACCCCGGTCCCTTGAACAGTGTGACAGGGCCTCGCGCTACGGTGATCGGGTCGTCGTCCGGGGGAGTTTTGAATGCGAGATCTGAAGGGCAAGGTGGCGGTGGTCACAGGAGGTGCCTCTGGGATCGGCCGCGGAATCACCGAAGCCCTATTGGAAGAAGGCGTGCGTGTCGTCGTGGCCGACATCGAAGAACCGGTACTGGCGGAGACGGTCCGAGATCTCGAAGCTTTCGGCGAAGTCGAAGGCGCATTGGTGGACGTCTCGGACTTCAACTCGATGGACTCTCTGGCGAGCCGCGTCTTCTCCAAATTCGGTGCATGCCACCTGCTTTTCAACAATGCGGGGGTCACGTCGGGAGGCGGCGGGCTCCCATGGGAGCAGGAGATCAACGACTGGAAATGGTGCTTCTCGGTAAACGTCTTCGGAGTTGCCAACGGGACCTTGGCTTTCGTGCCGAGGATGCTCGCATCAGGCGAATCCGGCGTGGTCGTCAACACCTCGTCCGCGGACGGTGGCATCGCCCCCGTTCCCTACGCGTCCGTGTACGCGTCCAGCAAAGCTGCCGTGTCGTGTTTCACGGAGGCGCTCGCTCACCAGTTTCGGCAGACCAAAAGCTCGTTGCGTGCCGCTGTCTTCTACCCGTCGGGCGGGCTCCTAGACACCGGTTTGTGGACTGCGCAGCGAAACCGCCCCTCAGAGCTCGCGCGCGTCCGTCCGCGTCCTCCGGCACCGGGAACCACGTTCGAGGAGTTCCGCGCACAGCTCGCCGCAGCCGGTAGACCCACCGAGGTGGTGGACCTCTTGGAGCTCGGGCGCTTCGCGGTGGCAGGGGTCAAGGCCGGCAGCTTCGTGATCTCGCACGACTTGGACGAAGCGGGACGCCTGCTCCATCACCGCGCCGACGCGATCGCCAAGGGTGAGTTGCCCGACCCGATTCTGTGATTGGGCAGATTCTGTGATTGGAAGGCAAGCCATGTCTGTTTCCGAGAAAACGCGGGTGGGTTCGACGAGTGCTCACGCCTCGAATGAGCGGTACACGATCCTCTCCGCGGACACCCACGCAGGAGGCGACATTCAGGATTACCGTCCGTACCTCCCCTCGCGCTGGCACGACGACTTCGACGAGTGGGCGGCCACGTACGTGAACCCCTTTGCCGATCTGCTCGCTCCGACTGCATACCGAAGCTGGGACAGCAAGCGTCGTCTTGAAGAACACGAAGCGGACGGCGTGGTGGCAGAGGTCATCTTTCCGAACACCGTGCCACCGTTCTTCGAGGAGGGGAACCTGGTAGCACTGCCTCCGAGCGAGGCGGACTACGAACGTCGTTGGGCGGGCGCACAGGCACACAACCGCTGGTTGGCCGATTTCTGCGCAGATGTCCCGGGACGCCGGGCAGGGGTCGTGCAGGTCTTCTTGAACAAGGTCGACGACGCCCTGGCCGAGCTCGATTGGGCGATCAGCGCGTTCGAGACTTTTGGCGGTGTATTGCTGCCGGGAATCCCGCCGGGCTCGGGGCTAGCGCCGCTTTGGGAGCCGGTCTACGAGCCGCTTTGGCAGCGCTGCGAAGAGCTCGACGTGCCGATCAACATCCACGGCGGAAGCGGTCTGCCCGATTACGGAGAGCACGAGGCGGCGAGAGCCATGATGTTGATCGAACTGCCGTGGTTCAGCCACAGGTCTGTATGGCATCTCATCTTTTCGGGTGTGCTGGAACGCCATCCGGGGCTTCGGATCGTCCTCACCGAACAAGGTGTCGCATGGTTGCCGAGAGGTCTCGAGACGCTCGATTGGTTCTACCGGCGGATGACCCTCGGAGACGCTGCGGAAGCAAAGTTCTTCGGAGCGGTCGCCGCAGGCATGTCGATGTCGCCCTCTGAGTACTTCCACAGGAATTTCTGGGTGGGTGCTAGTTTTTTGCGACCGAGTGAGTCCCCTCTCCGTTACGACGTCGGTGTCGAGCGCATCATGTGGGGCGACGACTACCCGCATTCGGAGGGCAGCTACCCTCACACCCGTGAGGCGTTGAGGGTTGCGTTCGCGCAATGTCCCGAGTCAGAAGTGCGGGCGATGGTCGAGACGAACGCCGCTTCGTTCTACGGCTTCGATCTGGAGCGCCTTCGTAAGATCGGGCGGCGGATCGGTCCCACGCCCGAGGAGGTGAGCCGTCCATTACCTCCGGAGCAGTACCCCGAAGGATCGACGTGCAACGCCTTTGACACTGCTCAGGTCCTGCGTTCGTGGTGAGTTGGTCTCTGCAACTGGCTCGTTTGTCATCAGGAGAACGGTCTACTTTCTGGTCAACATTCAGAACTCAGCCGAGCGTGACCAGAATAAAAACTTGTTCTCCTAGCCTCAGGCGGCGCAGTCGCCTCATGGGACTCAGTTCTCTCGCCCAGGGGGACCGGTAGCGCATTTCTACACATCCAGCGCGCGGGCGAGAACGGCGGATACTGGTGGAATCGGCTCAGCCCGCCAGCCCTTCGGCCGCCTCTATCAAGCGGCGTCGTTGCTTCGTGATCAGGGCGAAATGACCACCGTCGACAGTGACTAATCGAGCGTCGGGGATACCACGCTGTAGCTCCAAAGCGAGGGGGTACGGAGTGACGTGATCGTCACGGCCATGGATCACCGTCGTCGGGACCCTGATCTGAGCCAGTCGATCCGAACAGTCGAAGGTACGGAAGGCCTCACGCTGCCTTTGCTGGGCGTAGCGCGGCTGAGGATCGATCGACCTCGGGAGCCGAACCCGACCAAGGACGTCCATCATGAACCATCGCCTGCTGAAAAGACGGACAGGCGGCGTCCTCGCCGAAGTGGAGGCGAGGAGCAAGCCTCGAACTCTGGTTGGATGCCGCAGGGCGAGGGTCAGAGCGATCCGTCCCCCCATCGAGTAGCCAACCACGGTGGGCGCTTGCATTCCCACCACATCGAAAAGACCAGCGGTGTCGTCCGCCATCTCCTCGGCCGAATAGGGAACGTCAGGTTTGTCGCTACGACCGGCTCCCCGCGGATCGAACACCAGCACCTGATGCCGCTCGGCGAGGGTCATAGCGATCGGGGAGAACAGTCGAGTATCGGTCCCCATACCGGGTATGACGGCGACTGCTGGTCCACTGCCGTGCAGCTCGTAGTACAACTCGATCCCATTTATGCGGGCAGTGGCCACGGGAACCAGTCTGCTCCGGTAATTGGGGTGACCGGTGGCGATAGCGATCGAATCGGCGACGGATGGCCGGGTTGGGTGGAACCGTCCGACTCACCGGCACATATATCGCCCGGTCAATACAACCCACACATCAGGACGACACCTGCGAGTCGTCAGAGTGCAGGCTTGTTGCGATCGGACGCAAAGTCCTCAGCTGCTGAACAGCAAAAGAATGACTCACAACTGCGAGTTGCTCACCGATCCAACCTCTAGCGCAGCGATCTTGATATCGAAGATGCCTGCGGCAGGGCCGTATGGCTCGATGCAGCTCAATGTCACGCTCTGTCCAGCTGTGATCTCGTCGCTAGGAGTTACCAACAGGCTGATAGTTCCGTACGCGAGGCTGCCGCTCGAGTTGCCCGCATAGACGCCAGTATCTGAATCACCGGTCGGCGAGAGAAGTTGGCAGGAGACATCGCCAAGGCCAGTTTCTAGGTCGACATCCAGCTTCGCCGAGAGTTCGTAGTAGCCCGTGTTTGTGATCGTCATGGTGTCGACGGTCTGTAGAGCGCTAGAGACAGTAGTCCCGTTGTTGTCGTAACCACCTTGAAGAAGGCTCGGGCCTTGAGGGCCTTGTGGTCCGGTTTCACTCCAATCGAGGCTTGTATATCCGCTCGGGCAACTGGAGGTGACGGCAGAGTCGATCACCTTCAAGCTGTGGGTCGTGCCTCTGGTCTTGTAGCAACCGTGAATGACTCCGTTCGAGTCTGGTATCGATGCCCAACTGATTCCAGTCGCCACAAGACCACCAAAGATGATCCCCACCACGATGCCCTTTGTCCATGTGCCCATTCGCGGCCGATTCATGCTTGACCTCCTTCTACGGCGGCTGCGAGGCTCAGATCGATGCGTCGTGGTGCAACATGCGCTCCCGCCAGTCGCTCCGTTGGATGCAGCCGTCAATAGTTCCTGGAAGTGAACTGCTTGTGACGCAACAGGAAAGCGAGAATGAATCTTGATTGCGCGCGGAAAGGGTCTGGTAAGGCCGCGTGAAAGGGCGCGGCGATCACGCTCAGGACTGCCGGGTCTGCGCCCCGGTCCGAACCAACCTTCTGTTGGAGCAATCGCGCTGGATCACTCGACGGCGTCGTTACCGGGTGCGCGAATCGGGCACTTCCGGATGCCGTCGCACGTTGCGCTCGGTCCAGTTGGATACACGATTCGATCGGGATCAACCAGTTTTCGGATGTCACCTCCCGTCGTGGGCCCCTGGCGAGGACGACTAGCACCGGCAGCTAGGGCGCGCTGGACGTCTGATTGAGGGAAGGACCATCGGGAGACCCGTGGGTCAGGACAGCAGTACTGCCGGCCGGACGTGGAGGCGCAGCGAAGTTTGCGACCTTGAGGGGCACGATGGCGGTGCCACTCGCTGAGGTTGTTTGAGCGGATGCCACGTCCTGATTGCCCGGCCACCACGCAACGGCCCACCCATTTCCTACGGTGGCGGTGACCTGTTGGCCATCGCTGAGTACCAAAGTGACGGCCGTGACACTCGGTTCGAGGCGGCCCTCGACCAGCGTGTACGTGCCGTTCGCGGATTGCGAGAGATGGCTTACCAAGAGCTGTTCGACATCTCCGCCCGAGAACAGCCGGACCGCCGCGTTGGTGACCTGCGGCGTCGGAGCCCGCTGTCCTATCGCCGATACCGCCATCTCGCCGGATACGGTGTTGGCCCCGCCCGATGCCGGGTTGAGGGTTTCCACTTGCAACGTCGTGAACGACGGCCCCGTAAAGCAACTCGCCAGGCTGTTGCTGCCGTTCTCGTAGACCGTCATGGTGTATGGACCGCGCGCGTCGGTGGTGACTTCGCTCCAGCTCCCCGGACTCGAGCCACCGGGCGCAGTCGCGAGCTGGGTCTGACAGTCGCCTGGCGCCGCCCCATTCTGGTCGGCGCTGGTCAAAATGGGCGTGGCCGTCCACCCGGCGAAGGCAACCGGGGACCCTCCTAGTACCAAGACAGACACCGCTGCGGCCGTCCCAGAGGCTGCCCCAAAAGCGCCGATCGTCAATGGCCAACGACGCCTCGTGTGTGGCCGATAGTCAACCCGGCGGAGGCGCTCCACTGCATCGGCGGGGACCTCGGCGGCGCGACGTGCGAACGCCTCCCGAAGTTCAGACTCAAGTTGGTCGGTCATCCTTGTCCAGCCTTTCGCTCTGTGTATGCGAGGACCTCGAATCCAATGCTCGACATCGAGCGTTGATTTGGAAGCAACGAACGCATCCTTGCGAGGGCCCGAGATGTCGTGCTCTTCACCGTCCCGATCGAGCACCCAAGCGTGGATGCGACCTCCGATTCGCTGAGGTCGTGGAAGAACCGGAGCACCAACACGGCTCGCTGCCGCGGTGGCAGCTCAGCCAGGGCTCGAACCAGCTCCATTCGTTCCTCAACCAGCGCGGGGACACCCCACGAGGCATGCGGGTCGCACTGAGCAAGCCCGTCGGGTCGTTGCTGCGCCGCAAGCTCACCCCTATGACGTGAGCGGCGATTGGAGCCGTCCACCGCCAGGTTGACGAGGATCTTGCGTGCGTAGGCCTCTGGGTTCTCCATTCGGTCGACCCGGGACCAGCGGCGGGCGACCTTGATGAGAGTCTCTTGAACGAGGTCCTCTGTGTGACCGGCATCGCCGGTGACGAGGTAAGCCGTTCGGAGCAGACCGCCGGTCGACTCCGTCACGAACTGCTCGAAAGCCGCACGCCTCTGGCCACGCCGGACTGGCGGCATCAGCGGTCCTCTCCCATGGCCATCACCCTTCTAAACCCCTCTGCCGGTCAGAAAGGTTGCCTGCCCACCACGAAATTCTTGGAAAGAGGATCTCAGAAGGGGCCGACGGCCTGGGAGCGCTCGGGTAACGACGACGCTCGAGGCTGCCTTCTCGAACCCCGACCCGTACGAGTCTGCCGGTGGGCGCGCTTGCTAAGTACAACCTCATGACGACGGATCCCGGCGGGATCGCCTAGCGGCGTTGTTATGGGACGGGTCCTACGGGAACCTGATGGCGCAGCACGGCACGAGTAGTGCGGTCCCGGGATCGGTCAGGGGCCGCGAATACGGGTCCGGTGTCCCGAGCGGGTTGACCGCCCTGACACAACATATCTACACGGTGGAGCGCGGAGTGTCGTGGCTTGCACGGCCAGCATGCTCGCCAGCGCCGAAGACGCCCGGCCAACCGTGGGCCGGGCGTCTCCCTGTTCTGTACATCAACGTGCCGGACGGCTACCGCTGCTTCACTCGTTCAGCAACGCGAGACTGCGCCCGGCACGAGGGCGCCCGTGTTCACCTCCGATCCGTCCAAGAAGAGCTCGACCAGGTAGTAGCCCGCCGACTTCAAGTATGTGCCCGAGTCCGTCGTGCCGGCGAAGCCGCCCGACGTCCAGGTCTCGGTGATCTTCTTCCCGCCACCGGTGTACGTACCGGCGTCGTCGTTCACGTTGGCCGTGAACAGGTGATCGACGAGAAACGTCTGCACCTCGCAGTAGCCCCCGCTTACCTCAAGCGTCCACACGCTGCCCGGCTTCACGTGCTTTGGCACCGCTGTCGCCGGGGCGGCTCCCGCAGTGCCCGACGAGGCGAGGGTCACCATCAAGACGGCACTTCCGGTCAACAGCATCCACTTGCGCATATATCACCTCCGGATGCCCCGGTGGATCTCGCCGACATCCACGGCACGAGTCTGCTCGAAGAAGCCAAAGCAGCGCCAGGGCGTCGAGTGGATCATGAGGAGTTGAGAACGGAGACGCGACTCCAAAGTCGGCCGACGCGCAGAGAGGAAGCGCCTCGCGGGCTGCCTGGTGATGGATTGATCCGGCAGCGCATCGACACCGGCCCTTCGTCGCCACCCGTCAGCGACCGGACTCCTTTGCCGGTTCATGCTGCGGGCATGCGAACCTCATGGGGAGCTGGAGCGCTCTGCATCACTCGGGGGTGTAAATACCGTGCAGGTCTCCGCGATTCGCGACCGTTCTCACACGGCACCTCAAGTGCGGTCAGGGTGCCGCGGCCGTTACGAGATCCGCCATCTCCTCAACCCAGGTGTGAAGCGATCGAAATCATGACAGCTCGCAACCGAAACCCGTCAGCGTCCAGACTACTGGACGGACCGGTCTTGAGATGTCCACACCTGTTGACAGGACGTCAACCATGTGCTTGGTTGTCTGTGCGAGCCCCGCTCTCGAACTGCTGTGGTGATCGGTCCCCCCTGTCCACTGCATCTGTTTCGAAACCAAATGACGGCGGGAATCGGCGGAACGATCACGGCAACCCCCCACTTCTGTGCCGGAGATCGTTCCGCGTCCTGACGCATCTGCGACCTTCTACCGTTGACTGGTGCGAACAGCCGTTTCAGAAGGGGATCTATGTCGAGGAAGAGAAGACAGTTGGTGCGCCGGATTACCGAACTCAACGAGTCTTCGGCGCTCCTGCGCGAACGCCTTCGGCGCTACGAGAAGACCATGGTTGTCATAGCAAGGCGTCTCGAAAACGGGGAGCTTGCGATCGCAGCCTCTCAAGGGACAGCTATTCCAAGCCAACGTCGACAGGTGACCGAAGCCATCGAGGACTTCGAAGCTGCCCGTCATAATCTCCGCCTGGCACTGTTCGCGCTAGGAAAAGAAGAAGGCGCTTCTATAAGTGAGATCGGACGAGTGCTCGGGATCTCTCGACAACTCGCATCTCGGCTCGCCACCGAAGCAGCGGACCGACAGCTCCGGGGGAGCGGTCCCAACTGAATGAGCGACCTGGGCAATGACCTCGGTCGCGCCCGAGGGCTCTGGAACACCGTCCGTAACTGCATGTGGAGACCACCCTCTGGTCGGCCAGAGACGGCCAACAACGCAAGACCGCTCGCCCCTGTTGTTAGCGCCCGGGTTCGTTCAACATCCGAAAGCGCGCACTCGGCAGTACCCGCGTGGGCTCAATACTCAGAAATCACCGCAGGGACTTCCACCCTTGATCTCGGAGAGCGGGGTCGACGGATCACTTGCGAAGAATCCAAGGAACAGCCGATTCCCAATCGGGGTACCCGGAACCACTATGGCGCCACCTTGCTCGTAGCTGAAATCCTCAGGTGGGTAAAGACTCCTCACCTGACTCAGTGTCATACCTAGCGTTGCTCCAGCGGACGTCTTCAGAAGTGGGTGACCGGAGCCAGTCGAATGCTCCGACGTGCCAACAACGGGCAGGCCATTTCGCAGGTAGCGGTACCCAGTTAGCGTCCCCGACGTGAACTCGAGGGAAAGATCTTTCCATTGCACCTCAGTGGTGTTTTTGCAGACGCCCAGCGTGGTCTTCGTGGGTGAGCCCAGGTACCGGACCACGGTGGCAACTGCGCCAGCTTGGGTAGTTCCGACATCAACCACGCCGAGCCCATCTGGACCTAGGACGGGACCGCTCAGTGCCATTGACCTGCTCGCCGTCGATGCGGTCGTAGACGACGACGTGCTCGCTTTCGCCGTCGCCCCACTCGATGGGCTGGCGTTACTTCCACAACCAAACAGTAAAAAGGCGAGTGTGAGTGGGGGGAGGCCCAATATCAGAAGTCTCGATCTTCTTTTTCCCCACCTAGATTGCACGCTCAGAATTGTGATCTGAATTCTTAGCCCTCTGATAGGGGCACCCCTGCCCCCGGACCGCATTGGACCCATCCGGAAGTGCCGGATCCGGTAATGCTCCACGCGCCTGCCCTCAGAGGAGAAACCGCACCGGATCATCCCACGCCGCGAATATGGGACGGTCACGCCGAGCGGCCGAATAGCGCACTCCGGCACTTATCGCGTGTTCTGTCAACCCGTCAGAGCGAATAACTTCCACGAACCCGGGACCCCCTTGAGTTCGTGCTCGCCTTTGTCGGTGAAGTCGACTCCCGATCCAACGACAAGGTCCTTGACTGTCCCCGAGACGAGAACTTCACAAGGGCCCGCCAGGGAACCCACACGCGCAGCGATATGAACGGCCAGTCCACCGAGATCCTCCCCTCGGATCTCGCACTCTCCGGTGTGCAGACCCGCGCGAAGCTCGATTCTCAATTCCGCAGTGGCGTCGATGATGGATCGGGCACAGCGGATCGCCCGTGCCGGGCCGTCGAACGAAGCGAGAAAGCCGTCCCCCGTGGTCTTGATCTCCCGACCGCGAAAGCGCCGAAGTTGCTCCCTGACCGCCCGGTCGTGGGCATCGAGAAGTGTTCGCCACCGCCGATCACCAAAAGAGGCCGCCAGACCGGTCGAGTCGACGATGTCTGTGAAGAGGACTGTTGTCAGGACGCGGTCGATCTCGACGGGGCGCTCGCCCGTCAAGAACTCAGCGAGCTCCTCTGCGATATACGGGACGTTCTCACCTGCGAGTCCGATGTCTGATCCAGGCAGCTCGACGAACTTCGCTCCCTCGATGTGTTCGGCCAGGTAACGACCGAGCGATATCGGGCATAGCAAGTGATGACGAATATGGAGCACCAAAGTAGGCACTTGTATGAGCTTCAGGAACGGTCTTGCATCGATATTGTTGATCAGGTAGCTGTATTGGGCTGCGGCATTGCGGGGAGTCGCCGACGAGCGCATCGACTTGGCGACGTGGTCGAGCGTCTGAACGTCGTCAGCCCGGCTGGGAATCGCAAGCCGGGCGAAATCCCAAGTCCCCCACTTCGTGCGAGTCATTTCCACAAACGAGTCCAAGAGTTCCGACGAGACGCCGATCGGGTAATCGTCCGACGCAACGAGGCGCGCGTAGCTGTTCACAAGTGCGAGAGCGCTGACCCGATCGGGGTGCATGGCAGCGAAAAGGAGGGCCATCGGCCCAGTTTCGGCAGTTGCCAAGATGGCAGTTTGCCTCACTCCGACCGCGTTGAGCACCGCACCCACGTCTTCGCTCAGGTCCTCCCAGGTTGGGATCGCATTTCTGGCTACGCCGTCGGATAGTCCTGTCCCGCGACGGTCGAACGCAATGAGTCTGCAAAACGATGGCAGCCCATTAAAGAACTCGGCGGCATCCGGTGAGTCCCAGATCAGGTCAATGTTGTTTCCAAGCGGACTGAAATAGAGAAGGTCCGGCGGGCCATTTCCAACGACTTGGTAGGCAACGTCGGTCTCGCCGACTGCCGCATATCGAGTTTCTGGCCGGGGCTCAGTCATGGCACCCAAACGCGACCTGAACGGCACCTATCCTCCGCTCCCGCACCACGTCTCCAAGTCTGCCGCGAAACGCCCAACGCTCGCTGACAAGGGACGAGGGGTAGAGGAAATGCCGAGCACCATCCAGTCTGAACCGAAAAGCGCCGGGCGGCGAGCTTTAAGACCACTCGGCATCCCTGCCGGTGGTGCGTTCCGTCCCGTATCGGGGGGAGACGGTCAAATCACGCTGGATCACTGAGGTCGTGTCGTTACAGCTCGGGTCGACATCAGTCCGAGGTGCGCGACCACGGCACTTACAGTACGCCCTCGTTTAAGTGCAAGGACCGATTCGGAATTGCCATGGTTCGGTAACCGCGGCAGGCAGCCGAGTGCGAAATGTTGACGGCCAATGCTATGTGGAAGACAGACCGAGGGTTAAGAGCCACGGACCCCTCTTACGAAGATCGGTTAAGAGGAGAACACGTAGGCTGCTCCTTCGCCCCGGACGCTACCCACTTGGTGTAATTCAGCACCAATGAGGGCTGTCGTGCCCGAGACGGAAACTGAGTCACCGAACGAATCGGCCGCCTGAGCGTCAGAGGGCTCGACCTCAGCTGCCGGGGTCCAAGTATTGCCAGTCCCGGTGTACACGTATCCGGTGCAACACGGCGGGACGTATACAATCTTGATGTCGACTCGCGAGACGAGCACGGTATAGCTGTGGTGCGGACTGCCGGTAACCGAGACTGACCACCCAAAATTTTGATATGGGGCAGGGTCAGGAGATGCTGTTAGCTCGGCTGTCTGGGGCCATGCGCTTCCGGATTTGCTGAACACATATGCCGACCCCTGGTTGATGTTGCCTCCGACTTGGTGGTCGGGCGAGCCCACTACCACCGTTGTTCCTGAAACCGCCACCGAATAACCGAAACTGTCCTCCGCTCCACCATCGGACGGGGTCAGTTCCCCAGCGAGTGCCCAACTGTCCTGATGCTCGGTATAAACATAGGCCGCGCCCTCTCCGCCGTTGCTACCTACTTGTTGAGTATGTGCGCCCACGACCGCTGTCTTTCCTGAGATCGCTACGGATCCACCGAAAGTTCCTGGGATTGAAGACGAGAGAAGACCGTCTGGGTGCCAGTTCCCGCCGCTTTCATTGTAGGCATAGGCGGCGCCAACCTGTACCCCGCTCACATAAGCACCAAAGGCGCCAACGATCGCCGAAGTACCCGAAATGGCGACGGACGCGCCGTAAACCTCGTTTGCCGTACCGCCAAAACCGCCGATGTCGGAGGTCAACTCTGCCTCTTGTGACCAGAGGCCGTCGCTGCTTGTATTCACATACACATACGCCGCGCCCTGAGCCGCGTTGGTTCCTACTTGGTGGTGCGGAGCCCCGACTATCAGCATTCCGCCGGAAATCGCAACAGAAAACCCGAAATCGTCGCCAGCGGCACTATCGGAGCCGATCAGTTGGTCGGTCTCAGTCCATCCGCGGCGTGACTTGGTGAAGACCAACGCTTCGCCTGTACAGGCGCAACTGTCGCCAATCTCCCCATTTGGGTAGTAAGGGTCGCCCACCAGAGCCGTATTGCCCGAGATGGCGACAGAGAACCCGAACTGGGAGAAGGCAGCCCCGAGGGGGTCTGGAAAGAACTCGGCGAGTTGACTTCCGATGACATTTGGCGACGCATGGAGAGACACAGCTCCAGATGAAGATTGAGCTCTTCCCGAAGCAGTTGCCGGAAACGCAGTAAACCCTGCGGCCCCAGCAAAAGCCACGCACACGAGAAGCGCTCGAAAAGGCATCCTGAGATGGTGAGCCCGTACGCGCCCCGATATCGCCATACCCGCCTCCTTTGTCCCGCCAAAGGCCAGGAGAACCTTGGACAACGGTACAACCAGCTCGCGCAGTCCGCTACTGCTCGTCGGTGAACCGGGGAACCGATAGTTACAGTCCCCAAAAGACGAGAAGTGTGCGAATAACCGAGCGAGAATGCCGGTGGTGGGTACCGTCCCGAATTGGCAGGAGACCATCGAATCACGCCGGATCGTTCGGCCGTGTCGTTACAGCTCGGGTCGACATCAATCCGAAGTGCGCGACCACGGCATATCCCGGTCGGTCCACTTCGTTTTTCAAGGCCGCATTATCCGGCGGCATGCGCCCGTCGGGCATGGCCCCGCCCTTACAAATATGCCGTGTCGGTAGACCCAGAAAGCTCGCCTGCACGCTAAACGGCCAACCCGCCGCTTACGGCGTGATGGCTTCGGAGGCTATAACAGGGCTCCGTCGTAGGGTCTTCCCCAAGATGGCGAGCGCTATCGGCAGCATGACGTAGTGAGCAGCGGCAAGAAGAGGTCTTCCCACCATGATTGACCATGAGATCCATGTAATCGACGACAACGCCGACAGTGCCCATGTGAGCGGGGACACGCCGTGATGGGGCGCTCGGAACACCGTCAGGACCTGTGGAACGAACATGACAAGCGATAAGCCGATGACAGTAGCCAGCAGCGCTCCGTTCGAGATCCCATAGAGGGCCACCGATGCAAGGGGCATCCCGACCACAGGTACGAGCAAGTACTGCAGCGGCCGGAGGCGCAAGAGGATGGCAGCACATCCCAAGGCACACAAGGTGTTCACGATGACGAGCAGTACGACATGATCGAGAATTCCATACATGAGCCATCCCAGATGTGCGGTCATGACAAGCATCCAGGTGAGAACTGAGACGCCGGTGTTGTCGCGTTTTACGACAATGCGGATGAATTGCGGCCAGCTGCGAGCCACAGTCAGCACCACTGCAAGGACACCGAGGATGAGTACCACCGGTCCATGATCCCTCGTCGGAGTGATGCGGCGTTCAGGCCGCACTCGATCGAGGAGAGACCCCCAGAACTACCCCCTCAATCGCTTGGATGGGTGCCCTGATCAGCGCTGGGCCTGGAGGCTCCGAGGACCAGGCCATCCCGGTATGACCCTCCCTGCGTGATCCAGTACGGGGTGCCCCACTGCGAGGCCGAGCCGGTACGGCACCTTTCGAGCAGTCCGGACCTTGATTACAGACGAGCCCGGTCGAGAGCCGATAACAGGTAGGTGGCTTCTGTCTCGTCGGCGCTCGTCAATGCCTACTGGCGCTATCAGGCCCTCTACGAGAATCCTGATCCCACGGTTCGTCGGGATGCCGCCCGCTTGTTCTGGGCGTGGGAGCGAGTCAACGATGCGGTACTGGATGGGGACGCCGGGATCATCGAGCTCATCGTCGCGCTTGCTGACGCTGCCCCCAACGATCGAGCGGCGTGCTACTTGGGTTGCGGTCCTCTGGAGGATCTCATTCGGCTGCACGGAGCCGACTTCGCCGATGCCATAGATGCTGCTGCTCGACGCAATCCAAGATTCCAGACTGCCTTACGTTGTGTGTGGTACGACTCGGAGGAAGATCCTGAACTCGTGGCGCGGTTCCAGAGGTTCGGACCTCCGCCGTAGCGCGATAACGGCCTGTCCGGCTGTCTATGACGCGAGCACGAAATAGGCTGGACAGGTGGTTCTAGGGTTCAGAACGAAGGTTCAGAGGGCCGAGTTCCTGGCTCGTTACGAGCTGCCGAACTCGATTGCGATGAACTCCGAAGCCGACGTGGAATCACGGGATCATCAATAGGTTTAGCAAAACAGGGTTTGCGTCAGTGGCTTCGGCTCCACCTTGTCACCCAAGACCTCCTCGGCATGCCATCTCGGGCCGTAGACGATCTCTGGCACGAGTTCATCCTCGACACTGACGAGTACCACGCGTTCTGCTCTCACGCTTACGGCAGATTCCTTCATCACAGGCCCGAAAGAGCGATGTCGAACGATGAAGCGGTGCAACTCAATGGCGAAGCGATGGCCCTGACCTTCGCTTTGGCATGCCGAGACGAAGCGATCCCTCCGCGCTCCCCGTCACGACTCCCTGTCCTCTTCAAAGTGGACGACGAACTAGGCCTCGACGACGGCCAACGTTGGGTGCTCAGTTGTGGCAACGAAGTCCATCGGCCGTCCGACAGCGCCACTTGCGTCAGGCATAGCCTGCTGCCTCTCGTTCCCAAGGAGCTTCCAAAACAGGGGCGGCTAACCAATCGGGGTGAGTATCGAATGATCACCGGTGAAATCGCGGGAACGGGCTCGGTTGGAGGTGGGTGCGGAGGTGGGGGTCATGGCTGCGGCGGTCACGGTGATCACTAGCCCCGCATTCGGACTTGCCCACAATTGAGACATCAGTCCAACCCGTTCAACTTTGCCGGTTCGTGCTACGGGCCTTCGAACCTCATGGAGAGCTGAAGCGCTCAGGATCACTCGGAGATGTGAATACCGTGAAGCTCTCTGGGACTCGCGACCGTCCTCACACGGCACTTAGTGGATGGTACGTCGACCCTCCCAGTCGCCGCGCCACCCCATCTGTGGCCACATGAAGTCGAGGTCCACGACGGGCGTGGCGTGGCGCACGACAATTGACGCAAATATCCTGTGGATTCGGCCCGGCTCTCGGGACGATGAGGCTGTGGAGTCTGTGGCAACCATGACCGACGAGTTCCCTGTGGAGCGCCTCACCCTCCATGGTTATGACGTCGCCTATCGGCGTGCGGGCAAGGGACCCGTCCTCCTTCTGCTGCACGGGATCGCTGGCAGTTCCCAGACGTGGGTGCCCGCTATGGAACTCCTTCGTCGCGACTACACGGTGCTGGCCCCCGACTTCCTCGGTCATGGCCGGTCGGCCAAGCCCCTTGGGGACTATTCGCTCGGCAACCATGCAGCAGGGATGCGCGACTTCCTACACGTCCTCAACATCGAACGGGCCACGGTTATAGGCCAGTCCTTCGGCGGCGGGGTGGCGATGCAGTTTGCCTACCAGTTTCCCGAGCGATGTGAGCGGCTGGTCCTGGTCGATGCGGGGGGCCTGGGGCGTGAGGTGAGCTGGATTCTCCGACTCGTTACCCTGCCCGCCGCTGAGTACGTCCTGCCGTTGATCTTCTCTCTGCCGCTGCGGGACGTGGGGGACTCGATTGTTGGCTTCCTCCGGAACCTGGGTATTCGCGATGCCCGCGCCACAGAGATTTGGGGATCTTTCGCCTCACTCACCGAACCCGCTAATCGCCAAGCGTTCATCCGGACGATGCGTGCCGTGATCGATCCGGGCGGCCAGTCTGTGAGCGCCATGGATCGCCTCTATCTGGCGTCGAACATGCCGACTCTGATCGTCTGGGGCGACAGGGACAGGATCATCCCCCTAATCCACGCTTACCGGGCTCACGAGCTGATACCAAACAGTCGCTTGGCGATCATGAAGGGTGTTGGTCACTACCCCCACGTCGAGGAACCCGTCCGATTCGTCGAGATCCTGGTGGACTTCCTCAAGACAACCCGACCGAACAGCTTCACATCAGAGAAACTGCGGGAGCAGCTTCGTAAGGGCACTTAGCGCGTCACGACAAACTCGCGGGCACCTGTGGCAGTAGGACCGCACTGGACGGGCCGAGATGGGGTACTTCGGGTGTCCTCAGTGCAGGGTGACACCGACCGGATCAGCGAACAGCTGTGATTACAGGACGGTTTGGCCTCCGAGCGGTCGGACCGCACACGGCACCTTGCGCGCGGGTCATCTGTCGCCCGATTTCACATCCGGTCTGGGTAGTTGAAGGGCTCAGCCCTGCTTTGGCCCTTTTGATTCAGCCACAGGCCCGACAACTCCTTGGGTTGTACTTCGAAACCGTGAACGTTGAGCCATTCACGTTGGTCGTCAATGAACTGCTCTCGGCGGCGAGATCACTCCCGATGTACGCGTCGTACTGAGTCGGCTGGTCGAAGCCCAGGTAGTCTCCGTTCACGGTGGCGTTCCAGAATTTGATCTTCTTGAAGTTGGGCGCCGGTTCACCACCCTGTTCGCTTGCAACTTGGCTACCGATATCGGCAGTCGTGAATCCTAAGTTCCCCGCACTATCCGCGAACCAATAGGCACCATTCGTGAGATCGTGAATCTCGGCGTAAGTCGAGCTGCCGGACTGGAATATCGAAGTGACAACGACATCGCCGGCTGCGACTCCGGTTTCTGAAAAGTAACAGCACGTGCCCGCCCCAAACGCATACATATACCGGGCGCCAAATGAGCTGTAACACTGTTCGGTGACAAAAGCGTAGAGCGGTTCCTGGTCAGTGTAGACACCGTCAAATTGCTCCGCGAGGGCGTTGTCCTCGCCAGTCGTGCATGTGAACGAGGGCACAGTGAAGGTTACGCTGGCGCTGGCCAACCCCCCGGTCGGGGCGATCTGGTAGCCAGCGAGAAACTGCGATTCTTCAGCGACAAGGGCGATACCCGTATGCCTTGTGTTCTTCGCGGCAGCAATGGACGCGTTGGCGTTACCGCTAATGGCGATAGCGGCGCCTGCCAGCGCTGTGACGGCCACAACCAAGTGAAGCAGGACCGAGCGAGAGCGAGGAACATTAAGACTCATTACAACGACCTCCTTTGATCACCGTTGTTGGTTTGTCGACACTGTTCCATGGGTGTCGCACGCAGACAACGCCGAGACGGCGGACTCTGGGTCAATTGTTCGCGAAGGATTTGCCCGACGTGGTTCAGATGAGCCTCCGATTTTGGGACGCGCCGACCGCTCGACATTGCTGGCCGTGCGGCTCCGCAGACGCGATTGATACGGTGGTCACGGCGACGATCGCCGAAGCGGCGATCGTGCTCGAAACGAAATAGGTCAGCAACTTCCGGGAATCCGCCATTTCGACCTCCATATATGAAGGACCCTTATACGTCTGACCTGCATACCATTTCGGTCGAACCTTGTCTGTAGCGACGAACACGGACGAGCTGAAACGAGCTCGAATCCTCCCAGCCTGGTACCGATGGCGGGCGCTGGGTCCCAAGCGATCAGGATTGCCGGAGATGCGCCATTTGGGCAACGGCTCTACGGACGTAGAACTGACCGGTATCAGCCAAACGCCTCCAACGCAAGATTTCGCCTCACAAACTATGCCTCTGGCTTGGTCTTTTCAGCCAAGATGTAGGCGAAGCCACTCAAACTCTCATCGGTCCGGGCATCGGGCGAATATCCCATCGAGGAGGCGCTCGACCGTGAAGGCGAAAAGAGCGTCGCTGTCCTCCGAGCTCGTCATCGCTGTGCGCAGAGCGGAATCGACTTCGGGGTCTTCGATCGATTGCCAGATTTCTTGGCTGCTCGGCCCTCCGGGACGTCGATGACGGTAGTGGTCTTCGATGAGGATCAAACCTCCCACCACGAAAAGGACCGAGCGTGTTGCTTGGAGCGCTCTCGGTCCCGTGAAGCCGGCAGCCGAAACTTCGCGCGCGAGGAGCACCTGGGCGGGAACCGACAACTCTGCGACACGACCGAGCTCCTGTGCCAGCCGGTGTGCAGGCTCCGCCGCCTTTACCTGGTCGCGCATCGAAAGACACAGCGAAAGTATCCGACGCCTGGGCGTGGTTCCCCGTACGACCAAAGATGGTAAGTCGGCGATCATCGCATCCAGTGCGGCGTCGAGCAGACCTCTGCGATTTCCGAAGTGCCAATAGAGCGACGTGGGCGCCACGCCTGCTTCGGCGGCGATCTTTCGCACGCTCAGGCCCGCGAGATCTTCACCTGCCTGGGACTGGACGAAAGCACGCGTCACGTCGATGAGGCGTTGTCGGGTGCCAGCGTCGGCCGAGATCTGGGCCTTCGTCAAAGTCCGCGCCACCTGCGCACACTAGTCATAAGTCGGTTGTCGCCTCGTCTGTCGACCATGTGCTCGACACGGGCACCAAGACATGTAACAGTGTTCAAGCAGCCGCGATCAAGCGAACGAGCCTGGGTCACCTTTGGGCATCGATCGCTTTGAACCAGCCGACAAGGGAGGCTCGCTCATGCAGATCCGCTACGCGCCACGCCACGAGCAGCGCAGCCGCGAAATGGAGGCTTCTTCGTCCGCGATCTGGTCCCAGGCTGCGACCGCGATCTACGAGACCGATCCCGATCTCGTCGCCGCGGTCTTGCCGCCACCACTGAAGCCGGGACCGGAGCCTTTGGTCCGGTTGACAATCACGTCCGTCGAAATTCCCGGGATGCCCGGTTTCGGAGCGGGCTGGTTCGGGGTACAGGCGAGGCACGGAGACCGGGTGGGGGAGTACCCGTTGTTCATGCCCATGACAACCGAACAGTCCACGGTGGGAGGGCGCGAGACCTACGGAGAGCCAAAGAAGCTCGCCGAAGTCTGGGCCAAGCGCGAAGGAGACCAGATCGACGCGGGAGTCTCCCGCATGGGCTTCACCGTCTGCGAGATCCGAGGTCGGATCGCCGAACGACGCGAACCTTATGAGAAGCACAAAGTCGACTTCTGGTTCAAACTTTCCCCCTCGGCGGAAATGGTTGGCGCACTGGACCAGGATCCGCTGCTCGTGTACGGCGAAAAAGTCGAGAACGCCAGGCTTCACGAGGGCGTGGACGGAGACCTCGTTCTGAAGGACTCGCCTCTCGATCCGATAGCTGACCTCGTCGTGCGGCGCATCGTCGACATCAACTGGACAGAGCGCACGTCGTCGCAAGTCGGGAGGATCGTCGCGACCGTGCCGCGCGCGGATCTTGGGCCATATCTCCACCAGCGTTACGACGATCTTTCGGTACTGGGCAACAAGGACGACTGAGGTGGGCGAACGCTACGTCATCATTTCGGCGGATACGCACGCCGGGTTGCCCGTCGAGCAGTACCGCCCTTACCTCGAGGCCCGTTACCACGCTGCGTTCGACGAGCACTTGGCAGAGAGAAACGCGCACCGCGACCAGCAGCTGCAGATGAACTACGACTACATCATGGGCTGGGAGAGCGACCACGAAGAGGGTCTGCGCGGTGCCTACGACCCTGCACAACGCGACAAAGAGCTCGACGCGGACGGTGTGTCCGCGGAGGTGATGTTCGCCGACGCCGACGCGGTGACCGGCATGGCCTCACCGCCGTTCGGCGCCGGGCTTTCCGCCGGCGCCATCGAGGATCCCGAGCTTGCGTTTGCGGGAGCGCGTGCGCACAACCGCTTTCTTGCCGATCTGTGCAGCCACAGTCCCGAGAGGCGCGGGGGAGTTGCGCTCGTTCCCATCACTCATGACATTCGGAGGGCCGTAAAGGAAATCGAATGGCTGGCTGATCAGCCGGGCGTGAGAGGGATCATGATCCCGACGATGTGGCATGACCGCCTTCCTTACAACCACCGCGACTACGACCCGGTGTGGGCGGCTTGTGAAGCGGCGGCGCTTCCGGTCCACACCCACTCAGGGGAGGCGCCTCAAGAGGAGTACAACGAGAACATCGGCATCTATCTGGCCGAAGTCGTTTGGTGGGCGGCTCGGCCGATGTGGCATCTGTTGTTCTCCGGTGCGTTCGAGCGGTTCCCCGGTCTCAAGTACGTCGTGACAGAAGCGGCCTCGTACTGGGCGGCCGACATGATGTGGAAGTGGGACCAGTACCTCGGGGGTGGGCACACGACCGCCAAGATGGCGGCCCTTCTCAAAGGAAAGATCTCGATGCTGCCCTCGGACTATTTCGGACGGAACATCTTCATCGGTGCTTCGACGATGTCGAAGGAAGAGATCCGCAGAAGGTACGTGATCGGATGCGACGTGATGATGTGGGGGACCGATTACCCCCACCCCGAAGGGACTTGGCCCAACACCGTCGCGCGGTTGCGCTCCGATTTCTGCGACGTGCCGGTGGAGGACGCTCGCAAGCTACTCGGGGAGACCGCCGCCCGCTGTTACGGATTCGACTTGGAAGCTCTCGAGCCCATCGCTTCCCGCGTCGGTCCTGCGCCCGCGGATCTCGGGCAGGACGAGGCCGTTCGCACCGACCCTGAGGTGGTGCGCACGGCGAGGTGGTGGAAGGACGAGTACAAGGTCCGTCCTCCGGTTTGATCCGGTGCCGATCGGGCGAGTAAGGGATCTCGACGAACTAGGTCCGCGCATCGAGCAGTGGCTCGCGGCACACGATCGTGCGTGGCTCGCGGCACATGATCGTGCGTCCGCGCCACACCTGGTTTCGCTCGAGCACGCGTCGGCGGGCTGGGCGAACGAGACCGTGATCGTCAAGTACGTGAGCGCGGACGAAGGGCGTGATCCTCGGCGCGTCGTCGTCCGTCTTGCACCGGTCGCGCCGACCTTTCCTGACGACGATCTCGTTATGCAAGGACGTGTGCAAGAGGCCGTCCACGATCAAGGTGTTCCGACGGCGGCTCCGGTGACGGTAGAGACGGACGAGAGCTGGCTCGGGGCGCCCTTTCTGGTCATGCCGTTTCTGGACGGACACGTGCCGGGCGAGATCCCGGCCCTAGACCCTTGGCTGAGCGGGTGCTCGTCCGACGTGCAGTCCCGGCTCATGGAGACGTTCATCGAAGGCCTGGTTGCGATTCACAGTGTGGATTTACGAGTTAGCGGTCTAGGCGAATGTTTGAGGGGCGCGAACACGCCGCTCGAAGACGAGGTGGCCTGGTGGGAGGGGTATGTCCATTGGGCCAGCGAAGGCAACCCCCTGCGGGTGGTCGCCGAAGGGCTCGAGTGGTGCAGGTCGCACCTACCCAGAACGGTGCCCGAGCATTGTCTTCTGTGGGGCGACGCTCGACTCGGCAACATCGTCGTCTCGGACGAAGGTCTGCTCGAAGGAGTACTCGACTGGGACATGGCGAGCATCGGCCCACCGGAGATGGACCTCGGATGGTTTCTTGCACTCGACTGGGCAGGCGAACAGCTGGTGGGCAAGAGGCCCCCGGGGTTTCCCGGTCACGAATCGGTCGTTTCCAGCTACGAGGAAAGGATCGGGAGAAAGACGGAGGACCTCGAATGGTACGAGCTTTTCGCGCTCGTTCGCTCGCTCGCTATAAACAACCGTCAAGCCAGGTTGGCCCGCGAAGCGGGTGTTCGCTACATATCTCCGGCCGACGAGCGCAATCCGCTCGCAGGACTGCTCAAGCGACGGCTCGAGATGATCGGGTGATCGCGACCGTTTTGCTCGCTCCGAGCTCTCACGTCTGAACGTCTAGGAGCCTCAGACGTCACTGGAGCAACGAGAAACCGTGCACGCCCGCCTTGCAAGCCTCGTAGCATAACGTGTCGTACGGCTCGACGATACCGTAGGAGACCTCGCCGTCGACCTCGAAGCGAGCATGATGTTGGTCGAGACCGCATATCCTCTTACGAACTTCGGGATCGGTGACGTCGTACGTCTCGCCGGTCACGACCTCATCGCCCACGTACATTCCATGCCAAATGTCGCCGTCGGGCGTGCCGCCGTTGGGGCCTCCGTACATCCCGCATCGGAGGAACGCGATTTGATTACCGAATCGCTCGAAGGTCATGGTCTTCACATCTCCCGACTCGAAATGGAGATCGACTTCCCCTGATCGGAGGAGATGGGTGTCCTCTTCGAATCTGAGCCGGTGCTCTCTGCGCCTTAGCGTGCTGCTCGACCTTCGAGCGTCCCCCAAGTTGTAGAGGACATGATCGCCCCAGATCCCGATGTCACCGAACTCGACCCACTCGCCTGAATGAGGGTGTTGTTGCCCCTTGTACATACCTGGACCACCCACTCCGTCGCGAGTGCCCCAGTGATGGTCTCGAGTGCCGAGGTGGGTGGCCTCGCTCAGCTCGAATCGATCACCGTGAGCTTCGAGCCACCCACTTTGGGTCCCGAACCCGTCATAACCGGCGACCCCGGAAAAAGCTTGGCCTTTGGAGATGACTCCGGCGCCCAGTAAGCGGAAGACCGGTCTTTTCGTATCAGACCAGTTGATGTCGAACGCGATCCCGTGCTCGTTCTCGTCGAGCGTCAGCCGCCATCGTCGAAAGGGTTCCAACACCCGCAGCTCGAGCGGCCCGATCCGCATGTTCATACGGTTGTCGCCGAGGCGCCGATGGGCCCTTACCGTGGTGTGGCATCCACGTACGTTCGCTATGGCGAACCCGTCTGCCGTGCCGAGGTTCGGGTAGAACCCCATTCCGCACACCAGCAACATTTCACCGACCTTGTCCTCGCAGGCGAACCAAACCCGCTCGTATGCCTGGGCATCTGTGGTCCACATGACGCGGAGCGGCAACGGGTAGTTGTGGACCATGTACTCGTCGAGGCCCGACATGGGCGAATGCTCACGACTCGCGTCGAACATCGGTGGGGGCCTGATGCTCCTATGGGGGTTATCGATGCGTCGTCACGGATGCGGAGTTATCGACGCGCGCTTCAGTCGGTCGTATCCACGATCAGTACTGAACACGGCGCGTGGTGGGCGACCGTGTTCGGGACACTCCCTAGAACGCGACGCGCGCCCCTCATGCCCTTGTTGCCGACGACGATGAGATCCGCCTCCACGTCTTCCGCCACTTGTACGAGGGAGTCCGCCGGATCGCCGGCCGCGGCGTGGAGGCACGGCTCGATTCCCGCCCTTTTCACTATTTCGGAGAGGTGATCGAGCAGCACGTCGGCTGGGTGGGTGAGCATGGTGTTCTTGAACTCCGCGGGCAGCTCGGGCTCCGCCACCCGCTTGCTGTTGTAGGCGGTCACCACGTGGAGTCGTCCGCCCGAGATCCTGACCAGCTCGGCGGCTGCCGCCACGGCCGTAGCAGCAGTGGGAGAGTCGTCAGCTCCGACGATCACGTTCTGGAACATCATTCCTCCGCTCCCGGGCAGAACCCACTCGACGCAAGCCCGCCGCCCATCAGACCGCACGATTATTCCCCGAAGGAGCCCGCCGCGCCATACAGCCGAGGCGCGCCGTCCGACGTCCACCCAACGGGCTCTGCTTCAGCGAGCGTTCGATGGCGTCGATGTGAATGACGTAACCACAAGCCTCGAGGAGTCCCAATGGCGAGATCGACCCGCAAGTCCCGATCTTCGGACACCTGTGTCGTGAGAATCATCTCCACAGGCGAAGACGGCCCCTTCGACGTTGCGTGCGGTCGCGCGGCGGAGTTCGTGATGGGCACAGCGCCGATGTGCGAGATGCACGCCGGCGCACTCAAGCGCAAGGACCCTCATCCGCCGCCCGGTCGAAGCGCCGAGGATGTACAACGGTCCTCCGCCTCGCTTCTCGAGGCGCAGAGGAACGTGGTCAAGCTTCCCGTCGAAGCGCGCGCCGAGGCGAGGGCAGGAAGAGCCGACGAGAATTTCTGTCCACGCGTGGAAGTCGACGCGGGTTGGCTCGCAGGGATGTGGAGTCAGTTGGAGCTGACCAACCGCTGAACGCAGTTGTTTCCCGATTGTTCTCTCGAAGAACAGCTCTCACTGCTCGGAAAGAATCGCAGCCATCTCGGCCAAGACATCCCTGACGATCGGTCCGGTTGCCCGAATGCGGGCGCTCACGATTGTGCCCGTGAACGGGAACGGGGCGGTATAGCCGTCCCCTACGGCGGGTCCCCACTCGTAACCGCAGGTGAGCCCGACTCCGACTCCGTTGAAGGCCGCTGGCGTGAACCTCCTGATCGGTGAAGACGCCAGCAGCTCGCCGTCGCAGCTGAGACTGGCCTCGCCGCCGAGCCCCTCGTCCTTTTCGAAGTTGAACGACAGGGTCCTGCGGCCCGGTCCTACGACGCGATCGGACTCGACCACCGATCGTTTCTTGCCGTACAGGTTGTGGACATATCGGAGTCGGCCACCGAGAAGATGGAACGACCATCCGCCGAGAGCGCATCCCGTAGCGAGAAGTACGCCTTCAGGCACGGTCCCCTCGGAGAGGTCCACCTCGACCTCCATCGCGTGCGACCGATTGCGGATGTTCACCGCCATGTTCTCGGGGACGGGTGCACCGCCCGCGAAGTAGCGGACGTCGTCGCACTGGGTTCGTCGGTCCGGACGAGGGTGTGTGAGGGTCCAGAGCACTCGATTGTCGAGGGGGAGCACGTCGTTGCGAGCGGCCTCGTCCCACCATCTTTCGATCATCTCCGCCAATCGCTCGGGATGTTCCGATGCCAGGTCCTCTGTTTCGGATCGATCCTTCGAGAAGTTGTAGAGCTCCCAGACGTCGTCGTCGAACGGAGAATTGATCTCGAGCCCGTCGTCGTAGAGCGGGCCAACTGGGTGGTACGCCACCGCCTTCCAGCCCTGGTGATAGAGAGCTCGAGAGCCGAGCATCTCGAAGTGCTGCGTTACATGGCGCTCTGCTGCAGCGTGGCCCTCTGCTGTCAACATGTAGGCGAAGCTGGTGCCGTCAATCGGCGATTGTACGACGGAGTCGATCTGTGCCGGAGCTTCGATCGACGCAAGCTCCAACACACTCGGAAGGACATCGATGGCGTGAGCGAACTGGTGGCGCACCCCGCCGGCCGCGGCTCCGAATCGTGCCGGCCAATAGACGATGCAGGGGTCGGCGACACCTCCTTGATGGACCTCGCGCTTCCACCGGCGGAACGGGGTGTTACCTGCCATCGTCCAGCCCCACGGATAGTTGTTGTGGGTGAGGGGACCGCCAATCTCTGCGATCCGCGTGTACATCTCCTCGGTGGACGCAGGATCCAAATTCGTCAATCGGATGTCGTTGATCGATCCCTGTCTACCGCCCTCGGCGCTCGCGCCATTGTCCGACACGAGCACGATCAGTGTGTCTTCCATGTCGCCGGTGTCGTCGAGGAACTGGAAGACGCGACCTAGTTGGGCGTCCGTGTACGCGAGATAACCGGCAAAACATTCCATGAATCTCGATGCGAGCGCCTTCTCCGCCTCGTCGAGGTCGGTCCAGGGGGGAACCCAGTGCGGTCGTTTCGAAAGCCGCGTCCCCGCGGCCACGATCCCGGACGCGAGTTGACGTTCGAACGTCTTTTCTCGCCAGGAGTCCCAGCCGTCGCTGAACGCCCCGCTGAAACGCTCTATCCACTCCGGAGGAGCGTGGTGAGGAGAGTGGCACGCACCCGTGCACAAATAGAGAAAGAAACGACGATCGGTATCGACGGCGCGGAGATCGGAGATGAATTCGATCGCTCGATCTGCCAGGTCCGAACTCAAGTGGTAGCCGTCCTCGATCGAGCGAGGCGGACGAACGGAGTGATTGTCGTGGTACAGAGCAGGGACGAACTGATGAGTCTCGCCACCGTGGAATCCGTACCACCGGTCGAACCCGCGAGCCAGAGGCCACGTCCGTCGCGAGGCGGCCATGTTGGTCTCGTCCTCGGGTGTGAGATGCCATTTCCCGACCGCGTACGTCGCATACCCGCGCGAGCTCAGGATCTCCGACAGATAGCCGTTCTCTTTCGGTGGGGACCCCCAATACCCCGGGAACCCCATCGCGAGATCGGCGACTCGTCCCATCCCGCTTCGGTGGTGGTTTCGACCGGTGAGCAGACACGCTCGGGTCGGCGAGCACAATGCGGTGGTGTGGAAGTTGGCCAGACGGACTCCTCCGGCCGCGAGGCGATCGATGTTGGGCGTGGGGATGTCTGACCCGTAACAACCGAGCTGTGCGAAACCGACGTCGTCGAGAACGATCAGTACGACGTTGGGCGCGCCCTCCGGCGCCGCCGGCTCAGGAGGCCACCAAGGCTCCGAGTCTCGCCAGTCCCGACCGATTCGGCCCCCGAACTCCCTGCGATCCGACATGCATTCCTCCTTGCAGACAGGCCAGCATGCCATCAGCACAAATGCCTGCGCGCTGACCTTCGATGGTCGGCGGCTGCCCGTCTCAGCGGCAGCAGCCAGTCTCAGCAGCGGCTGCGCCCGGTCGGCAGGGACGACGGGTCATCTGAGACGGGACATCTGATTGGAAATCGAACCACCCGTGGTACAAGGTATTGGGTGCGAATCTGGGTGGGCGGGGACCGTACGCCCGGGGGGGAGGCCAAAATGATCAGGCAAATCGGTGCCGGGGTCGTCCTGAGTGCTGTTCTCGGTTCGGGGATGACAGCCGCCGCGGTCGGCGTCGGTGCGTCCGGAGCCGCCTACGGAGCGGCTTCCGCTTCCGCTACCTCACAGTCCAACCACGTGAACTGCAGAAGGATCGAGAGGAACATCGCCTCGCTGAAGAGGCAGTCGACCAGGCTCGAGAGGCAGCTCATCAGGGCCCAATCGCGCGAAAAGCTCAAGAGCCAAGTCGGTGACACGACCGCCGCGAACAAGATCGAGCGGAAGATCGGTCACTTGGAGGCCAGGTCCGCGAGACTGAGCAAGCGGGAGATCGCGCTCGCTCTCAAGTGCCAGTCGTCATCTTCAACGTCATAGCGATCGCCGAATCGCTTTCGCTACCCTTCGACTCCTCAGCTCTGGTTCCCGAGCGGCAGGTAAGGCCGGCACGGTTCGCCGCGTAACGCGCCGCACTCCGGCAGGGGAGTGGGTGCCGCTATCCCCGGCACGACGTTCACGACCAAGGAGGAAGCCTCGATTCCTCCGAGTGACACCGTGTTGGTCACCTCTCCGTCCGTGGCCGGCGTGTCGAACGCCCACTCGGGACGGTCACCGCCGGGCGCCGAGATCACGATCCGCAGTTCAGTGCCTGCTCTGAACACGTGCGCGATCGGGTCGATGGGGACGCGGACGAGAGTGAATTTCCCGGCCTGGAGGTCGCGCAGGTCACCGGCTCGATACGTGGGGATCGGGACGAGCGACGTCGAGTCGGGCTCGAGAGTGCGATTCGAGCTTCTCAGGAATCCGGAGGTCACGTACTCCTCTTGGCTTGGTGCGGGACGCACTTCGGTGACCGTCACCTGCAAGTCGGTGATCGGTGCCGAAGATTGAAGCCACAGGTCGAGGCTCGCGGGGCCGACAATCGCCGTGTCGCTCGTGAACGGCTGGGTCTGGAACGCGATGCCGTTCGGAGCGGGCACGGTGGTCCAGTTATAAGGAGGCTGGGCCGCCCATGCGTTCGCAGACGACGGTAGGTCGGTCGCGGGACGGACCGACGGATCGGGCTCGTAGGTCGCGGTCGAGTTGGCTGTAGGTTCGCTTTCCGCCATCGAGCCTCCGGGCCCGAGGTAATAACGAGTCACCGTTCCCGGCGGGGGCCAGCTGGAGAAGTCGGCTTCGAAAGTCGGTTGCAGCGCCCCCGGGCCGAGCGATCCTCCTCCGTTGTCGAAAAGCACTCTTACCCTTGGATCCTGGGCTTCGAACGCGCTTCGTGCGGCCGAAGCCGTTGGTTCGGTGGTGAAGCGCAATTGGGGTAGCTCCATCGAAGGCGCGCCTCCTGTCGCCGTCGAGTAGAGGTCCGGGGCGAGCAGCGAGAGGATGGGGTCGGGCTTCGGAACCTCGTTTGCCACGAATATGTCGAGGAACTCGAGCCAGCGCGAAAGGGAGCCCGGACCGAGTGAGTCGATGTGGGCCCCGTTGATCATCGTCACGAAGACGTTGCTGTCGTTCTTCAGTGCCGAGATGAGAGACGGCCACTGCGGACCCGTCTGTTCGTCCTCCAACGCTCCCACCAGGAACACGGGCACGTTTATGTGCGAAGCCCACACCTGCGGTGATCGCGGGTCGAAAAGCGCCGGTATACGCGACAACCCCGGAGATATGACCGAGTCGAGCTTTTGGGCCTCGGGATGAAGCCTTTGGTTTGCGAGACAAGTCTTGTCGCCCTTGGCAATCTCGGCGGCTGCCCACGGCTGACCGCCACCTGGCGCCGCCTCTGCATCCTGCATGCGTTGTTTTATCCAGCTCTCCGCGAAGCCGTCGTTGTAGATGCCCCCGGGGTAGCCGGTTGAGAAAAGGTCGTCTGTGGAGCTGAGCGGGGCGATCGCCGCCAGGTCGGGGGGATCGGTTCCTGCGACGATCAGCTGTGAGATCCCCGAGTAGGAGATGCCCACCATTCCCACCTTGTGGTTGAGCACCCAGGGCTGGGCACCGACGATCTGAACGGCGTCGTATCCGTCATAGTCGGAGGGGAGGCCGAAAAGGTCGAATGCGCCCCCCGAGCACCCTGTGCCGCGCATCTGCAAGCTCACAGTCACGAATCCGACGAGGGGAGCGATCACCGAACCGACGATCGTCGCTGTGTCGGGAAGCAGCGGGTCGTTAGTGGGTGCTTTTCCTTCGAGCGCGTTTATGAGGCTGTGGGGTGCGGCGATCGCGTATCCCGAATATTCGATCACCGTCGGGAACGGCCCGTCTTTCAGGGTCTCTCCGGGCGGCAGGCGCACCGTCGCCGCGAGCTTGACGCCGTCTCTCATGGTTATGTAGTTGAGCCCGGCGTGCAGGTGTTGATCCGAATAGAAAGACGGGGGAGGCGTGGAGTCGGTCGAGAGAACCGAAAACGGGGCCGTCTCCGCCTCCGTTCCGTTCTCCGTGCTCTCAAACCGGTATCCCGGTCCGGGGTTGACGTTGGGGACGACGAGACTGCCGAGATCGTCGACCACGCCGGATCCGACCGTGCTCCCTGAAGAGCTCACCAGCGTTAGGTTCTCGCCCGGAGTCGCCCCGACGACGTATGCCTGGTCGATGGACCCGTGACCCCTGAACTTCAAGTGCGCCACACTGGGCGAGGCAGCCACAGAGACGAGCAAGCTGCTCGACACAACCCCCAGAACCAAGGCAAGCGCCACCAGCCACTTCTTGGTCGAGAATCCCTTCACGATCTCCCCCGAACGTCGTCGCCCCATCGTCGGGTGGCGGCGTGCTCACCCAACGGTAGCCCTTTGCAGATGAAAGGCCCTCGATCGGTTGCTGACGCAGATGTCAGCGCCGCAAGATAAAGCGGCAACGGAGGAAGATGGTGGAACCTGCGCCGGACCAATTGGACGTATACGAATTTTGGGCGGGGTGTCGTCGCGACGAGCCGGTCACACAGATCGACGCACTGGGCCAGCCGCTTTGGTTCGTGACACGTTTCGACGACGTCGAACAGGTCCTTCGCGACCCGGACCGGTTCTCGTCGAAAGTGAATGCAGACACGATGGGACCTGTCATGGGACCGGTGATTCTCGGCATGGACGGCGAGGAGCACCGTCGATACCGCTCGCTCGTGGCGCACGCGTTCCGGCCGTCCGCTCTCGCGCGATGGGAGCAGGAGTTGATGCAACCGACGATCGGGCGACTCATTGACGAGGTCGCGCTTCGTGGACACGCAGACCTCGTCGAAGCGGTGACTAGTCGCTATCCGGTTCAGGTGATAGCAGGGATCATCGGCGTGCCCTCGGAAGCGGGGGAGCAATTCCACGAATGGGCGATCGACATCTCGCTCGGTCCCGAGGACTATCCCACGAGCAAAGCGGCTGGAAACGCGATGCGACAGTTCCTCGAACCGATCGTCGCGGAACGACGTGAACATCCGATCGGTGATCTGATCTCCGACATAGTGACCGCCGAGGTCGAAGGAGAACGGCTGTCAGACGACTACGTGTTCGGATTCCTGCGGCTTCTTCTCCCAGCGGGCGCGGAGACGACTTTCAGGGTGATGCGAAGCTGCCTGTTGGCCTTGCTGCGTGAACCGGACGTTCTCGCCCGAGTAAAAGAGGACGGTGATTTGCTCTCAGCAGCGATCGAGGAGACGCTGCGATGGGAGACGTCGGTCACGATGGTCGCCCGGAATACGACCTGCCCCGTGGAGATTGCGGGAACGAAAATACCCGCCGGGTCGATGGTTGCCTGCGCAACCGGCTCGGCGAACAGGGACGAGAGCCGCTATCCGAACGCCCCGGAGTGGGAGATCGATCGGGATCCCCGGCCCCACCTGGCGTTCGGAACCGGGCGACATCAATGCCTCGGCATGCACCTCGCTCGGATGGAGCTGAAGGTGGGGATCTCCGCCGTTCTCGATAGATTGCCAGGGTTGAGGCTCGACGAGAGCTCGGAAGCCGTCGACGTCGAGGGTTTCGCCTTCCGGTCACCCCCGAGGCTGCCCGTTGTCTTCGACGTCCCATGACAACGCGAAAACCCTCGAACCGCCGACAACGGGCCAACGCTGTCAAAGAGCCCTCGGCCGCTTCGTCCGATTGTCGTCCGAACCCTGGCTAGAACGCCGATAATGGATCTTATGTAAAGTTAGGCCGGTTCACGGGGACGGCCCGGGCAGCCTTCTGGGAGGTCTTCGCGTTCTCGCTCCCCCTGGGGGATTTGGTGAACGGATGTCGGAGCGAACTGGGCCCTCGGCGCGGTCACTGTCGCGGTTCGCGGTTCTGAGGCCCTCGGAACGGGCCCTGGGGATTGCCGCAAGAGGAAAGTCGTTGACGGTCGTGGTTCCATCAGATGCGCGAAACCAAGACCGTGCGGATCGCCGGAGACGATGCCGCTGTCCGACGGATGCGACTCGTGCGTCGCTAGCG
>Ga0187783_10000319_pt1 | contig 35441 bp, 23 predicted proteins | sample 1015_SJ02_MP02_2_FD_132471 | JGI IMG/M metagenome (GOLD analysis project Ga0187783, IMG submission 132471) | Tropical peat soil microbial communities from peatlands in Department of Meta, Colombia - 1015_SJ02_MP02_20_MG | ecosystem: Environmental > Terrestrial > Soil > Wetlands > Peat | place... | reverse complement strand
TCATTGAATGTAGGGACAATCACGGCGAGAGTGGTGCTGACGCGCCCGTTCGGCACGCTTCGCTCGAAATCCTCGGACGAACTTCGGGCGGCCGCAGACTGCCGCCTGGGTGGCCGGCACGTCGTAGACCCGAGGCTCATGCGGGGCTCACTCTCCTGACTCGATGCGGCATACCCTCGGAAAATCTTGGCATAAAAGCTCGCCCTCGTGGCCTGTTTCCGCCGGCACCCAATTCGCCTCCCAGTCCTGCCCAGCCCCCCCACGACAGAATCCGTCGGCTGAATACCGGCGCACTCGCCACCCCCGTCTGACCCCGCTTCCTTGCGCACGCCCGCGGCATCAGGAAGCGGCACTGCGGGCGGCAAAGCTTCCGGTCGCGCTTGCCGCCTCGCGACGCAGGGCGGACTCGGGCTCCGTCTTCTTCTGGAAGAAGGCAACGACGCGATCGATGATTTCGCTGAGCGGCGTGGCCGGGCGGAACGAGGCGAGCCGCTCGAGTTTTTCGAGAGAAGGAACCCGGCGTTGCATATCTTCGAAGCCGAGCTCGTAGGCCTGATCGTAGGGAACGTAGGAGATCGGCGAAGCGCTGTGCGTGCGCTGCTTGACCATTTGCGCCAGCTGTTCGATCGAAATCTCTTCGTTGGCTCCGATGTTGACCACTTCCCCGACCGCGGAATCGTTGCGGAGCAGGCGCAGGATGGCCTCCACGGTGTCGCGCACGTCGCAGAAGCAGCGCGATTGGTGCCCCGTCCCATAGACAGTAATCGGAGAGCCATCGAGAGCCTGGCGAACAAAATTGGGCAGCACCATGCCATAGCGGCCGGTTTGCCGCGGGCCGACGGTATTGAACAGACGAGCGATGATGACCGGCTGCTTTTTCTCTTTCCAATACGAAAGAGCAAGAAACTCATCGAGAGCCTTCGAAGCCGCGTAGCTCCAGCGGGCCTTCGACGTGGGGCCAAGGACCAGATCGGCGTCCTCGCGAAAGGGAACCTTGTCGCTCTTCCCGTACACTTCCGAGGTGGAAGCGGTGAACACGAGTTTCTTCTTCTTGGACGCGGTGTCCAGGACGAGTTGCGTGCCGTAGACGTTGGTCTCCAGCGTGCGCACAGGGCTTTCCACGATGAGGCGAACGCCGACTGCGGCGGCAAGGTGGAGAATAATGTCGGATTCGTCGACCAGCTCAGCGAGCAGGTGCTTGTTCGAGATCGAATCGAAAAGGTAGTGGAAACGGTTCGATTGTTTGAGATGCCGAATATTTTCGACGCTTCCTGTCGATAAGTCGTCGATGATCAGCACCGTATCGCCGCGTTCGAGCAGGGCTTCCGCCAGATGTGATCCGATGAAACCAGCTCCGCCGGTTATTAAGTAGCGCAAGTTCTCCCCCTCGAACCAGCACTTTCCGAGATTCGCTCTCGACTGGCCATGATGTCGGGCCGGCCCTAGGCGGGCGGCCTGCCCTCCACTTCCCGTGCGCGCGAGTCCTCAGGGACTCGACACGCCGTCATTGCCGTTGCCGCCAGGCACATTCTTCGAGATCTCTTCGTCATAGCCGTAGCCGTAGGCGTACGGGTAATAGCGGTACGAGTAGTAATAATCGGGAGCGCTGGGATTGACGGCGTTCAGCACCACGCCCAGCATGCGGCATTTCACCGCGCAAAGGAGGTCGCGCGTGCGCGTGAAGGCCTCCTTGGGCGTCGCTCCGCTGCGCACGACGAGCAACACACCGTCGGTAAGAGCCGACAAGATGACGGCGTCGGTAGCCGCCATGATGGGCGGAGAATCGATCACAATGAACTTGAATCGGTGGCGCAATTCGGTGACCGCCTCGCGCATGCGATGCGAGGAAAGCAAGTCGGCTGGGCTCGGAGGTACCGGACCGGTGACCAGGGCCGCAAGGTTCTTGATCAGCGGGTGGGGCACGGTGACGTCTTCGAGCGAGCACACGCCCGCGAGATAGGAACTGAGCCCTCGTTCGTTCGTGATGCCCAGGTCCAAGGCCTGGCGAAGGCCGGGCTTGCGCAGATCGGAATCAATGAGCAGCGTTTTATCACCGAGTTGGGCCAGGGTGACGCCCAAGTTCGCCGCAGCCGTCGTTTTCCCTTCGCGCGGCAACGCGCTGGTGACCAGGATAACCTGTGGCGGATGCTCGGCCTGCGAGAGCAGGAGCGAGGTTCGCAGGGCGCGGAACGCTTCCGAGATTTGGGACTTGGGTTGCACAAAAGAGAGCAACTCGATCCGCCCCTCCAGGAGAGGCTCGGCGTCCAGCTCGCCGTTCAGACGCGACAGTCGGCCGTGATGTCCGTTTGCCGAGGGCAGCGACGGCACGACGGCAAGGGAGGGCAAACCGGTCAGCGTTTCGATGTCATCGGGCGATTTGACCGTGTTGTCGAGATACTCGCGGAACAGGGCGAGGCCGACCCCGCCAATCAAACCCACAACGAAGGCGAGTGAAATGTTGCGCGTCTTCTGGGGCCTGGAGGGGATGGTTGGGGCCAGCGCCGGATCGACCACGCGAATGTTGCTCGAGCGCAGACCCGCGGAGATTCCGGCTTCCTTCAGTTTTTCGAGCAGGCCGTTGTAGAGCTGCTTGTTCGCGTCGGCATCGTGTTGAAGAATGTGGTAGTTGACCAGCTTCTCGGCCAGGTCGTTGGCGTCGGCCTTTTGCTTGTCGAGAGCCTGCTGAAGAATCGCGACGTGGCTCTTCGCGGTCTCGTACTCTTCCTTGATGCTGTCGGTGGCCGCCTTGCGCGCTCTGCCCAGATCGTCTTCGACCTGTTTCTGCTGCTCGGCCAGCCTTTGGACCTTCGGAAAATTCGGGCCGTACTGGTTCAGGGCGTCCGCGTGCTGCTCGGCCAGGTCGGATTTCTTCCGCAGCAGCTCGCTGACCAGGCCGTTGTCGCGGATGGCAGGCAGCTGATCGACCTCATCGGACAAGGCCATGTGATAAAGGGCTTCCTTATCAGCCAGGACAGTTTGCGCGTCGGTGACCGCCCGGCTTAGGTCGGCGAGTTTCTGCGTGGTGATGTCCTGCTTTTCGTCGATCTGCCAGATCTGATTCTTTCTCTCATAGGCGATCCGGTCGTCTTCGGATTTCTCAACCTTCATGCGCAGCTCTTCGAGCTCGGCGGAAAGCCAAGTGGAGGCTTGTGTGGTGGCGTCATACTTGCTGCGGAAGTTTTGCTCGATGAAGTTCTGGACGTGCGTGTTGACCACCAGGGCGGCCACTTGGGGATCTTGCGCCGCGAAGCTCACTTCGACCAGCCGGCTATTCGGCACACGTCGAACGCCGAGGCGGCCCAGGAAAGCGCTCAGAATCGCTGGACGCGTGGCGCCGGAGGTGGGCTGAAAGGCGAGCGAAGTTCCCGAGCCGCCGAATTCGGGATAGCGGCCGAGATCGAGCGAACGGATGGTTTGCAAGGCCAGCGTTTCGCTCTGGAGAATCTTCGCCTGCGTCTCGATGTAGTCCTCCGTGTCCATATACTCGTCCCAGCTGTCTTCCTCGGGGATGCGAAGCGGGTTTTGGGACTCTCTGTCGACCTCGATACGCGCCGAGGCCTCATACACCGGCTTCATCTTGAACGAGGCTATGGTCACCACGGTAACCACGGTGAGCAGAAAGGTAAGGATCAGCCATTGATGCTTGCGAAGGATAATGACGTAGTCGAGAAGGTGCGGTTCGCGCGGTGCCTGCTCTCCCGGGAGCAGAGAGGGGGCGGGCACCAGCGCCAGGGATTCCGCGCCTCGATGGAGTGCAAGCTTGTGTGCTTCTTCCATCACCAGGGATCCTAGATTTCGGTATTCAACGGCTCATTGATAAGCGACGCGATAGACGGTGAGGGCGGTTCCGATGCCGATCGCCGCTTCGCCGCCGCGGGCCAGGGCTTTCTTTCCGGCGCTGTCCGGGATGTACAGGATGTCGTTCGATTCCACCGGAACATCGTTCTCTTTGTGCCTTTCAATCTTCTTGATGTGCACGTTGATGGCGACGCGTTTCCCCGTGGCCGGGTCGGTGCGCAAAATGACGGAGTTGTCGGCTTTGGCAAAACCGCTGAGGCCGTGCGCAAGGGCGACGGCTTTCAAAACCGTGACCTTCTCGCCGTGACCCTGCAGGACATATCCGCCCGGCGCCGCGATTCCTTCCCCCAAAACGTAAATGATCCCGGCCTTCGGAACGCGAATGACGTCTCCGCCGTACACCGGAATGTCGAAGCGCGAATCGCCGGCCTCGAGCAGGTCCTCGAGGCGAATCGTTATGACCTGCGCGTTTTCCGCAGGGGGGTCGGAAGGCGGGTCGGTACTCGGTCGATCGGATCCGGGACCGGCCGCTGGGGTCACTTCGCCCGCGTGGCTGGGCCGAGTGATGAGGATGTCGGGTCCGGCGTCATCGGCGATGCCGCCCGCGTCGGCGAGCACTTCGACCAAAGTTGTCGGCCTAAGAACCTGGTAGACCATGGGATGCGACACGGCCCCTACGATCGACAGCGGCTGGCTATTCTGCTCTTTCACAAACACCGAGACTTGTGGATGTGAAACTAGCCCGTTTTCGAGCAACAACTGCTCGAGCGTGGCTTCCAGCTGAAACGGGCTTTGTCCCGCGACGTGAATTCTGCCCGGAATCAGGGGAAAGCTCAAGTCTCCGGAGTCGCTAACCCGAAGATCGCGGGAAAGTTCCGGGACGTCGAAGACGTCGACATGCACGACATCTCCGGCACCGATCGGAATGTCCGTCGGTTCCGTGCGCGCTCGGCTGGCAAGCTGCTGGATTCTTTCGTTTGTCTGTTTGGACGTTTCGGCCTTCTGCTGTCCACAGGCCACAGGCGGCGACAGAAGCTGACCGAGAAGCGCCGCCACAACAAACAACTGCGGAAGCAGTCGATCCGAAACCCCGCGGATCCTGACTGCCATCGAGAGAGAAGACCCCGAAACAATATGGCCTAGTCGGAATGGAGTGTCAACTGCAAGCTGGTCGCCGGATGGTCCACCGCTTTTCGACGCTCGAGCCGTGCGAAAGGGCTCCTTCACGTGGTGGGGAGTGTCAAGCCCGGCAGCGGGGTTTTGAGGGAACTCGAGCGATCGTCACCATGGCGTTTGGGCCACTGTTCTGCGATAGAATGTGCCGGGAAAGGCGAGGAAGCGGAATGATTCATCGTTTCGTGTTTCACAACGATCGCGTTTTGCCCATCGAACGAGTGCGGCTTTCGCCTGGGCAGGCCGGCTTGCTGAGCGGATGGGGTTTGTTTACCACGCTGCGCGTTGTCGAAAGCATTCCCTTCGCCTTCGAACGCCACTGGGAACGCCTGGAACGCGACGCCACCCGGACGCACTGCCCGTTCGACTTCCGAGCCGAGGATGTGCGCGGACAGTTGGCCGAAGTCATTCGCGCCAATGGTGTGAGCGAGGGATGCGCCCGAATCTATGCCGTCTACAACCAGGTCGGCTCATGGCGTAGCGAGGAGGATTTTCCGAAGGCGGACTTGATCCTCTATACGGCCGATTTGCCGTCGTATCGCGAACCGAATCGCCTGGCATTGCGTGAACAAGGCCGTCATGCGGCCTCTCCGCTGAGCGGCGTGAAGGTCACGTCCTGGCTGAACAATGTGTGGAATCTCTACGAAGCACAACTGGCCGGCTATGACGAAGTGGTTCTCTTGAACGAGCGGGGCGAAGTGGCCGAATGCACGGCCGCCAATATCTTTTGCGCGCAGGCCGGTCGGGTTTCCACCCCGCCCCTAAGCTCGGGCTGTCTGGAGGGAATCACACGCGACATCCTGCTTGAGATCGGAGCAGGCGCGGGAGTCAGGGTGGAGGAACGCGTGCTGCTTCCCGACGACCTGTATGGCGCCGATGAGGTGTTCATTTCATCGACCAACCGCAGCATGATTGCGGTCGGCGAAATCAATGGTCGCAAGATCGCGAGAGCGCCGGGACCGATTGTCGAGAGGCTCGAGCGTGCCTTTAGCGGCTACGTGCGAAAATATATCGAAGCGCAAGCAGGATCGGTGGCTCGCGGCTAACCCCGACCATTCGGCGCCGCAGCGCAAAGGCCTGCCCTTCTTCCCCCGGCCGGCAGGTCGACCTCCCTGGTCGACGCGCCGAGTCACCCGCCTGATCCAGGGCGAGTTCCTGACTGCCCTTTTGTCGCCGCGTTAGAGGCCTTTGGGCGGTCTTACCTCGACGGGTGGACCGGCGAAGACGGTCGGCGCGCCGGCGGACGCGGCGGCTTTGTTGTATTCCGCAACGTCGGTTTTCAGCAGATCGTTGAACTTGCTGAGCTGAACGCCGAGCCGCGCATAGAGCTCCTTAGCTTCCTCCATGACCAGAGGATTCGGCATCTGTCCATAGCCATCGGCTCGGAAGCCGACCTGGGTGATCTCACTTTGCAGGCGCGCCAGCGCGTGGATGCTGTCCTCCGGGACGTTGGCCTGAACATCGGGGTCGATGAAAGCGTCCCTGATCGCGCTGAGCTTTTTCGAGAGATCGCGCCCACGCCCCAGGATGGGGCCGTACTTGGACTTCAATTGCTCGTCCTTGCTGGCCTCCACGTCGGCGGAGAAGTCGCTGATTTCCTTTTGCATGTCATCGATGCGGTTCAGCATCTCATTCATGGCCGTCGTTTCGCTGCGGCCGCGGAGACCGGCTTCCGTTTGCGCGCGGAAGATAGCGGGGTCGACAGGCACATTGGGATCCGCCACCACCGTCGCGGTTTGCGACTCCGTTTGCCCGCCCGCTGTGACGGAGATCTTGTATCTCCCCGGCACAACCTCGGGGCCGCGATTGGGGTTGAAGAACTCCCCCATCTCAGGTGGCTGCGCGGTTTTCAACGTCTCCGGCCCTTCATAGCGCATGTTCCACACGAAGCGGTTGATGCCGGCTTCTGAGGGTCCGTATTCGGTGGTGACCGGATTGCCCCTCTCATCGCTCACGACGATCTTTACCGGAGTCTGGTGCTGCTTTTTCTGTTCCGGCGAGGGCTTCAGTTCCGATTTCAGGAAGTAGTCGACCACCACGCCATCCGGCGCATTGGGCGCGGCATAGCCGCTCGTCTGCCCTTCATTGATCCTCCAGCGATGAAACAGAGTGCCCTCGGAAGGCGTGAACAGATGGAAGGTGGCCGAAGCAACTTCCGGGGTAAGTTCCTCGATGGGTCGAATGTCGTCGAACACAAAGACGCCGCGACCATGCGTTGCGACGACCAGATCGTGGCCGTTCTTGACAAAGGTAAGGTCCCACACCGGAACGGTCGGGAAGTTCGCCTTGATGGGATTCCAATGGCCGCCGTGATCGGTCGAGTAATAAAGCCCGACATCGGTGCCGGCCACGAGCAACCCGAGCTGATGGGGATCCTCGCGAACGACGTAGACGGGAGCATCCGGCAAGCCGTCCGTGATTTTCTGCCAACTGGCGCCGTAATCGGTGGTGCGGTAGGCGTAGGGATGCCGGTTATCGAGCAGGTGCCCGTCATACACGACATAGGCGGAACCCGCGTTGAACGGAGAGACCCCGATCTGATAAACGCGCGCCCATTGCGGCGCTCCAGAAATGGACGAGGCAACGTTTGTCCAACTTCGTCCGCCATCGCGGGTGACCTGTACGTTCCCATCGTCGGTTCCAACCCAGATGACTAGGGGATCCGACGGCGCCAGCGTGATGGACATGATCGTGCCGTAGGTTTCCGCGCCGCTGATGTCGTGGTTGATGGGGCCACCGGAGATCTCCTGTTTGCTCTTGTCGTTGCGGGTGAGGTCCCCGCTGATCGGCTTCCAGGTCTTGCCCCCGTCGCTCGATTTGAACAAAACGTTAGCGCCGATGTAGACCTCGCTCGGATCGGTCAGCGACACGGCGATGGGGGTCGTCCAGTTGAATCGATACTTGAGATCGGCGGGCTTCTCTTCCTCGACACCGGGCACGTAAGGTCGGATCGATTCGCTGACATGAGTCTTTAAATCCAGCCGGCTGATGCTGCCGTTTTGCGCGTCGCTGTAGACGATATTGGGATTGCTGGGTGCGGGAACCGAGTACTCGCCGTCGCCGCCCGTCGTCGTGTACCAGGCGCTGCCCGGCACGTTGTTGTTGCCCAAGTCGGACGAGGGGCCGCACCAGGCGCTGTTGTCCTGTAGTCCGCCGCAGATATCGTAGGGTGTCCGGGCATCGGTGGCCACCTGGTAGAACTGCTCGATCGGGAGCCCGTCGAGAAAACGCCAGCTCTTCGCCCCGTCCATGGAAAGAAACACGCCGCCATCGCCGCCCTGAATCATGCGATCGGGATTTTTCGGGTCAATCCAAAGGGCGTGGTGGTCCGAGTGTACGCTGCGGTCGGCCGGGTGGGAGGTTTTGCCGCCATCATCGGATTCCACAAGATTGAAGGAGAGAAAGAACATCTTGCTTTGATCGTCGGGGGAGACGACCATTTTCGAAAAATAGAACGCACGCACGTCAAGGGAACGGTTGTTGGTGACCTCGCTCCAGGAATCGCCCATGTCCAGCGATTGCCAAAGCATGCCCTGTTTGGCTCCGATCAAAGCATAGACGTGATCGGGATTGGTCGGGGCGACGGCCACGGCAATCCGTCCGAGCGGCCCCTCGGGCAGCCCTTTGGTCAACTTTTCCCAACTGTCGCCGCCGTCGATTGAGCGATAAAGACCGCTGTTCGGCCCGCCGTCGACCAGGTTCCAAGGATAACGGCGGAACTCCCACATGCCGGCGAAGATGACTTTCGGGTTTCCGGCGTCCAGGGCCAGATCGGAAACGCCCGTCGAGTCGTTTACGAACAGGACCTTTTTCCAGTTCTTTCCGCCGTCTGTCGTCCTGTACACGCCGCGATCGGAGTTTGGCGCCCAAGCATGTCCCAGGGCGCCGACAAAAACCGTGTTGGGATCTCCCGGATCCACGGCGATGGAGGAGATTTGCTGCGTCTCGGCCAGGCCCATGAATTTCCAGGAGCGGCCGCCGTCGGGAGAAAAATAAACCCCGTGGCCGTCGATCACATCATTGCGGATATTGGCCTCTCCCGTGCCGACCCAAACGAAATTCGGGTTCGATGGCGCCAGGGCAATCGCCCCGACCGATGCCGTGCTCTCATGCTCGAAAATCGGTTTCCAGCTGAGTCCCCCATCAACGGTTTTGAATACCCCGCCCGCCGCCGCGCCCGCGTAATACACACTCGGGTTGCCGGGAATGCCGACCACCGAGGTTACGCGGCCGCCGGCGGAAGCAGGACCGAGATTGCGGAACTTCAAATTTGCCAGAATGTCCGGGGCCTTCTTTTCCGCGGCCATCTCTGTTTGGCCCCGGGCCGCGGACACGGCGGACACCGACAGGGCCAGAACTAGGAACGCGATGAACCGAACGCGCGACTTCGTCATTGCTCCTCCCTTGAGCCGAAGCTTCATATGGAACAGAAAACTCTGGTGCCGCGCTGGACGTTTAGCCGTCCTTTCGACACACGCCGAATCCCCGTTTCCGAGCGACGCCAGGGACCCTCGACGATCATGGCTTAGGCGAACAACTAAGGAAGTACGTCGACTACGATCCCCGAGCTTTGGGTCGGAGTCCGGTAAACCCGCTCGGTGGCCTTTCGAAAATCCTCCGGCTTCGCGTCGGGAATGTTCTCGAACGTTTGCGGGTTGCGGTCGACGAGGGGAAACCAGGAGCTCTGGACCTGTACCATGATCCGGTGCCCACGCCGAAAGGTGTGGTTGATGTCCGGCATCGTAAAGTCGATTTCTTCGATTCTTCCCGGCGTGAAAGGCTCGGGCCGCTCAAAGCTCCTGCGGAACTTACCCCGCATCGGCTCTCCCCGCACCAGCTGCTCGTAGCCGGCCATTGTGACGCGCGGCGGGCCCACATCGTTACCGGAATGTTCATCTCCGAGGTCCTGCTCCCGGTCCGGGTAGACGTCAATCAGCTTCACGACAAAATCGGAATCCGTTCCGCTGGTTGAAACAAACAGACGGGGCGAAACAGGACCGGCTACGGTCAGGTCGGCGTCGAGCGGCTGGCTCTGGTATACGAGCACATCGGGCCGCGTTTGCGCAAAGCGTTGGTCGGAGTCCATGTATTCCTGCGGAACGTCGGTCGCGGGGTAGGCGACGAATGGCACGGGCCGATTCGGGTCGCTTATGTACTCATCGTAGGTCGTCGCATTGGCCGAGGGTCGAGGCGGATCGAACGACAGTCCGCCGTTCTCGCGAAGATAGAGCGTGCGCTCGGTTCGATTGGGGGGAGGCCAGCTCGGATATTTGCGCCAGGCATTCGAGCCGGTTTCGAAGACATAGGCCTCGGGCAGCCCGGTATCAGGGCCGTTCTTCAGATACTGTTCAAAGAAGGGGAAGAGAATCTGGCGGCGGAAAAACCCTGCGGTGTTGGAACCAAAGGTCACATCTCCCAAGCGTTCTCCGTCATAACGCGCCCATCCGCCATGCACCCAGGGGCCCACGACCAGGGCGTTAAATATGCCCCGGTCGTATTTCTTGACCGCCGCGTACACCTTGAAGGGCCCGGCCAAGTCTTCCGCATCGAACCAGCCGCCAACCGTCAGTACCGCGCAGTGGATGTTGTGTAAGTGCGGAGCGATATTGCGAATCTTCCAGTAGTCGTCGTACGTGTCGTGATTGGCCTGATCGTCCCACAGCGGATTGGTTCCCTTGAAATAGCGCGTCTCGGCGTTCGAGATCGGCCCCATGTTCCTGTAGAACTCGTAGCCGTCGTTGGTGCCGTAATCGAATGGCGGGAACGGCGAAGGAAGTGTGGGAACGGATTGCGGCTTGAAGAAAACGTAAAATCCGAAGTTGGCCGCCAGCATGAATGCGCCGCCGTGGTAGCTGTCGTCGCCCATAAACAGGTCGGTCATGGGCGCCTCCGGAGAAGCGGCTCTGATGGCGGGGTGCGAATCGATGATGCTCGCCGAGGTGTAAAAGCCCGGATACGAAATGCCCCAGATCCCTACCTTGCCGTTGTTGTTCGGGACATTCTTCAAGAGCCAGTCGACCGTATCGTGCATGTCGCTGCTCTCGTCCACCTCGCTTGATGATTTCTTGTGGTCGATGTGCGGGTTCATCTCGACAAAGGTGCCCTCCGACATATTGCGGCCCCGAACGTCCTGGTAGACGAAGATGTAGCCCGCATCTTGAAATTCGGGCGAGGGGCCGAGGCTGCGGCGGTAGGCGTCGGGACCGTAGGGCGCCACGCTGTACGGGGTGCGCGTGATCAGAAACGGATAGGGGCGGGAGGCGTCCTTCGGGGCGTAGACCGACGTGAACAGGTACTTGCCGTCGCGCATCGGAATCTTGTACTCATACTTGGCGTAGTGCGCTCGAACGCCTGATTCTTGCTCGTTCTGTGCCCCTTCCAGGGAAGCAAAGCGCCCCAATCGAAGCACCAAAAGGGAGCTCGCTAGAGCAAGCCAGCAGGCCGTCCGAATTCTCACCGATCCCCCCGATGAATGCACGCTGCACGCTACACGTCCGGGCGGAGGTCGTCAAGTTTCCGTGGCGGCCCGGGCAAGCGAGGATCGACCGGGCCCTAGAGGGAGGGAAATACGGGGAAAGAGAGGGCAAGACTAGGGCGTTTCCTCTATGGCAGATATTCACGGGCCTGGAATATTCTTCCCCTCCCGGCCGCGCGCATTTCCCTTAAGGAGTGGAAATTCAACAGCGAACGGCCAGCGGGTCACTGGCATGGTGCTTGCTCGGACCACGGCACGCGCCAGATTGTGAGCAAGGCCATGAAAACGGGGCTCGGGTCGATTCGCACTTGTACTCTTGCTCTCGGCGAATGTTCATATCTCAGCCGCCGCTCGAACTTGCTCCGCTTCCCGTTCCTATTCACCCGCAAGCTGCCCCGCGCCGCCGGAGCGGGTTCTCCCAAACACGGGCCCCCCGAAGGGAATCCCCGTGTTTCAGGGCACGAAGGCTCGGGACGGAGATCGCTTCGTTCTAAGAGGCGCCGTTGCTGGTTCTTAGTAGGAGCTGGATGGTCAACCAACGCTGGCTCGTTTGTCGACCTGCCGGTTGAGGGGCACCGGCACCCTGGACAGGGGGAGCGATCTCTTCCGTGTCCGGAACAGGGAGCGGGCGACCATTCGAATCGCAAACCGTGACTTTAAGGGCGAGCTAGCTCGCTCGCCCTTTTCGGGATAGAGGGGCCCGAATCCGACCAAGTCTAACTGTGGAAAAATCCAGTGAAACTTAGCATCCGCCTGATCCTGTTTTTGGTGGTAGGGATTACCGTCGTCACATTCGTCATTGCGCGGAACCAGGTCCGTGCGGAGAAGAGAGGCCTGCGCGCCGATCTCGAGAGGCGGGTCGAAATGTATGCCGAGACCCTCGAGGAGATCGTCGAACCCGCCGTCGAGAGGGGCTCCCGCGAACAGCTCCGGCACCTCGTGGAACGCTTCGGAAATCGGGAAAGCTTGGCCGGTCTGGCCGTCTATAGCCCGGGCGGCACCGTTCTCGCCCAGAGTTCGACACGAATCGATCGACTTCCTCCTCCGCCTGTTCCATGGCCGCAAACCGAACCCGGTGGGCAAGGCGTCAGCGAGTTTCTGAGGCTCGGCGACGAGCCGATGCACGCATACTACCTGCCACTGCACGCCCAAGGTTCGGACAAGATCGATGGCGTCCTGGGGATCTTTCACGACGCTCGGTATATCGAAACGCAAAGCGAACAGATCTGGCGCGACACTCTCTGGCACGTCCTTGCCCAGATGCTTCTGATCGTCTTCGTGACGTTTCTCATTATTCGTTGGACCGTTGTGCTGCCGCTATCGCGCACGGCCAAGTGGATGAAGGATTTGCGCAGCGGGCGCGCGGGGGCGCGACCTCCCCTACTCCAGGATGAATTCTTCGGTCCGCTTTCGAAGGAGGTCGTGAACCTGACCCGCAGCCTTGCCGAGGCGCGAGCCACCGCCGAAGAGGAAGCCCGCCTGCGCGAAACGGGCGTTTCCATGTGGACGGCCGAGCGGCTGCGCGTCAGCGTGCAAAAAAAGTTGCTGGGTCCCTTGTTTGTGGTCTCCAATCGCGAGCCGTACATGCACGTGCGGCGCGGCAAGGGCATTGAAACGGTGATCCCGGCGAGCGGACTAGTCACCGCCCTCGAACCGATTCTCCGCGCCTGCGATGGAACGTGGATCGCCTTTGGTTCCGGAGACGCGGACCAGGCCACGGTCGACCGCAAAGATCACCTGCGCGTGCCCCCGGATCGGCCCGAATACACGCTGCGGCGTGTGTGGCTGCCCAAAGCGACCGAGCAGGGCTACTACTACGGGTTCTCGAACGAAGGGCTCTGGCCGCTCTGCCACATTGCGCACACGCGGCCGGTGTTTCGCGCCAGTGACTGGCAGGCCTATCAGGACGCCAACCGGAAATTCGCTGACGCGGTGATCGAGGAACTGGGTGGTGCCGAACACGCGCTGGTCCTGATTCAGGATTATCATTTTGCGCTTCTGCCGCGCATGGTGAAGCAGGCCCGGCCCGACGTACGCGTAGCCATCTTCTGGCATATTCCCTGGCCTAATCCGGAAGCGTTTGGCATCTGCCCGTGGCGGCGCGAACTGCTGGACGGACTGCTGGGCTCCGATCTGGTCGGATTCCACACCCAGGCGCACTGCAACAATTTCCTTGAAACGGTTGACGCCGCGCTCGAGTCCCGCATCGAGTGGGAACAGTTCGCCGTCAAGCGCACCGGGCATACGACCTCGGTGCGGCCGTTTCCGATCAGCGTTGACTTCCGCGAGACGCAGGCCGCGGCGGCCATTTCCGCGAGCCCCTACGAACTCCGCTCGAATCTGCTGAAAAAACTGGGCATGAAGGCCCTGTTTCTGGGTATCGGCGTGGACCGCATCGATTACACGAAGGGAATTCTCGAGCGGTTCCGGGGGATCGAGCGGTTCCTGGAGATGTACCCGTCGTATCGGAACAAATTCACGTTCGTGCAGATTGGCGCGCCGAGCCGCACCCATATCCCGCGCTATCGGGATTTTCTGGTTGAGGTTGAAGCCGAGGCGAACCGTATCAATGAGCGGTTTCAGGGTCCGGACTGGAAGCCCATCGCCCCGTTGTTGCGCCATCACCATCATGACGAAATCATGCTCTATTATCGGGCGGCCGACCTCTGCATGGTCACCTCGCTGCATGACGGGATGAACCTGGTGGCCAAGGAGTTTGTGGCCGCGCGCGAGGATGAGGAAGGCGCTTTGATTCTCAGCCAGTTCACGGGCGCGAGCCGGGAATTGCGTGATGCCCTGGTGGTCAATCCCTACGACGCGGATGAACTGGCCGAATCGATCCGCCTGGCCCTCGAGATGGACGCTTCCGAGCGACGCCTCCGGATGCAGCGCATGCGACGCCTCGTCCGCGAACACAACGTGTATCATTGGGCCGGCAACCTGATCTCCGAACTCTCGGAGATGCGCATCGAGGAAGCGGAATCCGCCGTTCTGAACCCGGAAGCCTGGCCGCCGCACCGCGTGGCGGCGAACGGTTAATCGGGCTGCAACCTTCCAGGCGGCTCGGGTTGTCAAAGGAGTGAGAGCAGAAGAGACCGCTTGTGAGAGCGCGCGAACCGTTTCAATTTGCGACCGCCGTTTATGTGGTCCGCATCGGGCGGGAAGAAGCAACAACCCTGCTGGAACTTCTGAAGGGCATCGAGACCTGCACGGACGCCTCCATCTTCAACCACACCTTCCAGAGCCTCGGACGGCATCATTTCCTAACCGAGGGCTTTTCCAACGATTTCGCGCAGTGGGCGCTGACGAGCTCGAACCGCCATGCGCTGGCTGAGCAGCTGGCTTCCCTGGACATTCGCGATTACGTCTCGATGGCCGAACTTCGCTCGGATCTGAGGCGCTTGCTCTTCGAGTATTGCGAGGAAAACCCTCGCGAGGCCGCGCAGGCGGCGTTCGAAACGTTCTACTTCTGCGAGAGCGTCGAGCAGAGAGTGCCGCTACGGCTGGAGGCCTGGACGCTCGAAGAGTTTCGTGACGCTATCCGCGAGGTCGGCCACGGTACGCTGCAGTTTCATTACATTACTTCGCGCGTCCGGCTGCACTTGCGCACAAACGATTTTTCGCATTGGCTTTCGAAGGAGCTCGGCCTTCGCAATCTGGCTCGAAAGATCGACGAGATCGACATCTATACAAACACCCTGGATAGCATCCGCACGACAATGTTGCAGCTGATCGGGAAAGAACTTGGACAATGAGCGAGACGCAAGTGCAAACCGAGGCACGCGTGAGTACGCTCGATGACTACGCAGGCGTGGTGGGGACCGCGGAAATCGCGGAACTGAGAGCTCTGGCGGCCCCGCTCAAGGGCCGGAGCGTCCAGATGGTCAATTCGACCTCCGTGGGCGGCGGTGTTGCCGAGATGCTGATCCGTGTGGTGCCCTTGATCCAAGAGCTCGATTTGAATATCCGCTGGGACGTGATTACGGGGGGCGACGAGTTTTTTGCGATTACCAAAGCCTTTCACAATGCGTTGCACGGCGGAAGCTACGATATGCCGGACGAGAGCTTCCAAACCTTCCTGGCCTACACAGAACAGAATCGCGCGCGCATGCAGTTCGATTGCGACTTCACCATCATTCACGATCCTCAGCCCGCCGCGCTGATCGAAGCTCGCACGAACCGGAGCGGCCATTGGGTGTGGCGCTGCCACATTGACCTCTCGCAGCCCAACCGGCGCGTGTGGGAATTCTTGCAGCCGTACGTGAACCGCTACGACGTAGCGATCTTCTCCTCGCCGGCCTTCGCGCGGCGTTTGCCCCTGCCCCAGTATCTCTTCTATCCGTCGATCGATCCGCTTTCGGAAAAGAACCGTGAGCTTGAACCCGAGTGTGTTTCTCGAGTCCTAGAGCGCTTTCACATCGATCCGGACCGGCCCATCCTGACGCAAGTCTCTCGTTTCGATCGCTTAAAGGATCCGCTCGGCGTCTTGCGCGCCTATCGGCTGGTGAAGCGCTATTTCGATTGCCAGCTGGTTCTGGCCGGCGGCAGCGCGAGCGACGACCCGGAAGGCGGGGCCGTGCTCGCCGAGATTCAGGAGGCGGCGGGGCGAGACCCGGATGTCCATCTGCTGAATTTGCCGCCCTGGAGCGCGCTGGAAATCAACGCCCTACAACGTGCCTCGACGATCATCATTCAAAAGAGCCTTCGAGAGGGATTCGGACTGACGGTGACCGAGGGGTTGTGGAAAAAGAAGCCGGTGGTAGCCTCGGCGGTGGGCGGCATCCCGACGCAGGTCATTCATAAATGCACGGGCTTGCTGGCCTACTCGGTGGAAGGCACGGCCTACCAGATCCGCTATCTGCTCTCGAATCCAAATATCGCGGCGAGACTCGCGGAGTGGGGGCACGAACACGTCCGCGAGAACTTCCTGATCACAAGCAACGTTCGGCGCTACCTCACTCTGTTCCTGCATTTGCTGCGATAGGCGAATGATGGTCGGGAAGCCAACGGACTGGCGCCGAGTCGGCAGAGGATCGCCACGGCCACCGCGGGTCGACTCCCAAGGAAATGTCTTCTTGAACGGCAACCCATGGTAAGGGTTTGTGGCGAGCCATCCTCTCCTGCGAGTACCACCGGGGTATTCATTCGTCGAGTAGCCGAGTGTTCGGGAAATGCCGGGTGAGTGCTATGCGGGCCCGGCCACTCGACGAATAGCTGACTAGGGCGATTCTAAGCGGTCGAGCCCTTATCGATTTCATCAATTTTTCTATGCACTGCATCCGCCCGGCTGATCGAGCAGAAAGATGCGCCCGGCCGCTTGCTCTAGCCGGCTAAGGCCGTTCGAGCCGGACGGCGACCAGGCGGAATTGGCTGCCCAATGTGCTGGTCGGCTGCGAGTAAGTGAGGAACATGGTTTGGCCGCCATCGAGGTTGTACTCGGGATGGGCTTGCGCATCATCGACCGAGCCTGAGCTGGACACCGCATCGAAGACGTGGACTTCTCGTGACCAGGGACCCTCCGGGGCGGGCGCCGTGCGCATCAGGACGTGTACGGAAAGCGGCGAATTGTAGACGGCCACGTAGCGCTCTAAATAGGAGTTCCAGGACACGTTCAGAATGGGATTCCCGGCAAACAGGAAGCTCGCGTCGCCGATCCGGCTCGACCAATTCCCGTTTCCTCGATAGAAGGTCCACGACCCGAGGTCAAGAACGTTTCCGAGCGGCGCACGGCCCAGAACACAAGGAACAGAGAAATCGGAGCTGTAGCAGGCGTAGGCATACAGCTCGTCGCCAAGCGCAAAGGCCGAGGAGCCGAACCCCGGATCACTCGGGCCGAAGAGCAGATCAGGGTGCGCTGCCGCCGGGTTGATGAGGGGGCGCTCGGGTAGGCTCGCGAAATCCTGCCAGATGGCCACCGAATACCCAACCGCATGGAAGTCGAAGTTCCCTGGCTGCGCCGAAACGAGCTGGTAGAAGACGAGCGCACGATGGCGAGCCGGGTCGTCGACGACAGCCCCGGGCCATAACGCCCATCGCGCGCCGCACGGCTCCTCCTGACAGGGATTGCCTTGGTGCGCTGTGTTAAAGGCCTGCTCTGCGGCCGTGAGCTGGAGCAACATGGCAGGCGCGCCCGAGGAATCCTGTCTTTCTTGAAAGCCCGTGATACCCCCCGATGCGCTCAAGTCGGCCGTGAATGCCCAAGAATCGCTGATGAGGGTCTCCCCTTCGGCGTTGGGGCTGGCCAAGAACGTGTCACCGAAGACCCAGATCGAATATCCGGCAAACACCCCACTGTAGCCGCCGTCTCGGCCCACTACTTTGGGGTTCAGTAGGATCGGGCCCAGGTCGGTGACTTGGGCCACTCTCAAATCGGGCGCGGGACCAGAACCCCCGGATGGATAGAGGCTACACCCGGTGAAGGCGAAGGCGGAGAGCAGAAGCAGGCCGGAAACACTACGGACGCGGAGCCCGGCAATACGGGCGAGGCTTATCCTCATCATCCTGTGCTCCTGCTCGCCCCATCCGCGAACGCGGAGTGTGATGAATCTGGCGGCGCACCCAGCGCCGCTTGTGATGGATGCCGGAACCGCTTTTCGTATCGGCAACTGCTTCGATGCTCTCGGGCGGGAGGGCGGTTGTCGGCGCAGGGCCGGCTCAGCGCATGGGGTGCGCTTGGTCCAAGTCCAAATTGAGTTCGAGCACATTTACACGGGGCTCGCCAAGAAAGCCGAACTGGCGGTCTTGCGTATGTTTCTTCACCAGTTTGCGGACCGCCTCCTCGCTCATGCCACGTTCGCGAGCGATTCTGGGAACCTGAAATTCCGCTGCGGCTGGCGAAATATCCGGATCGAGCCCCGAGCCGGACGACGTCACCAGATCGACGGGTATGGGGGCTGCCGGGTTTTCGGCTCGTAGTGTCTTAACGCTCGCAGCCACGCGATCGAGCAGGGCCTTGTTTGTTGGGGCGAGGTTTGAAGCGCCGGAATTCGCCGCGTCATAGCCCGTCCCGGCATTCGAAGGCCGCGACTCGAAGTATCCCGGCTCGGTAAACGGCTGCCCGATCAGGGCCGATCCCACAATCCGGCCGTCTCGGCGAATCAGCTCGCCGTTGGCCTGGCCGGGAAACCACCACTGCGCGAGTCCGGTCACCAGCAAGGGATAGACAATGCCAAGCAGTACAGTCGTTAGAAGCGTCATCAGCAGCGAAATCCGAAGATTGTTTTTCACGGATCCCTCACGCCAGTCCGATGTGGGTGATCAGCAAATCGATCAGCTTGATGCCGATAAACGGCGCAATGATTCCGCCCAAGCCATAGATCAACAAATTACGGCGCAAGAGCGCCTCGGCGCCGATGGGACGATAACGGACGCCGCGCAAGGCGAGCGGCACGAGCGCGATGATGATCAGCGCGTTGAAGATCACCGCCGACAGCACGGCGGATTCGGGCGTCTTGAGTCCCATGATGTTGAGCACGTTCAATTGCGGGAACGCTCCGGCGAACATGGCTGGAATGATGGCGAAATATTTGGCGACGTCGTTCGCGACCGAGAACGTGGTCAGCGCGCCCCGCGTAATCAGCAATTGCTTGCCAATGGCCACGATTTCGATCAGCTTCGTCGGGTTCGAATCGAGGTCAACCATGTTGCCGGCTTCTTTGGCCGCCTGTGTACCCGCGTTCATAGCCACTCCGACATCGGCCTGGGCGAGTGCGGGCGCGTCATTTGTTCCGTCTCCGGTCATGGCCACGAGTTTGCCCTTGGACTGCTCGCTGCGGATCAGGGCCAGCTTGTCTTCCGGTTTAGCCTGGGCGAGGAAGTCGTCCACGCCCGCTTCACGTGCGATGGCCGCTGCGGTGAGCGGATTGTCGCCGGTGATCATGATGGTTCGAATGCCCATGGCGCGGAGCTGGTCGAAGCGTTCGCGCATTCCGCCTTTGATGATGTCCTTGAGCTGTACGGTTCCCAGCACGCGTCGGTCCTCGGCCACCAGCAGCGGCGTGCCGCCGGCATTGGCAATGGCCTTCACCACCTCATCGACCTGCGGCGGCATCCGACACCCGCTCGCCGCGCAGTGATGCAGGACAGCGTCGGGCGCTCCCTTGCGGATTTCGCGGCCATCGAAATCAACGCCGGACATCCGGGTGGTAGCCGAGAACGGAATGAACGTGGCTCCGGAGGAGGAAAGGTCCCGGCCACGCAGGCCGTACTTTTCCTTGGCCAGCACGACAATCGAGCGGCCCTCCGGGGTTTCATCAGCCAGCGAGGCCAGTTGTGCCGCGTCGGCCAGGTCCCTTTCTGACACACCGGGAGCGGGGATCAGGTCAGTGGCCCGACGGTTACCGAGCGTGATGGTTCCCGTCTTGTCGAGCAGCAGCGTGTCGACGTCGCCGGAGGCCTCGACCGCCCGCCCGGACATGGCCAGCACGTTCCGCTGTACCACGCGGTCCATGCCGGCAATGCCAATGGCGGAAAGCAATCCGCCGATGGTCGTCGGAATCAGGCAGACGAGGAGCGAGATCAGCACGAACACCGATTGCGGCGATCCGCTGTAGATGGCCATGGGCTGCAGGGTAACCACAGCGAGCAGAAAGATGATGGTCAAGCCGGCAAGCAGAATATTGAGGGCGATCTCGTTCGGTGTTTTCTGGCGTTCCGCTCCTTCGACGAGCTTGATCATGCGATCGAGAAACGTCTCGCCGGGATTCGACGTGATGCGGACTTTGATTTCGTCCGATAACACTCGGGTCCCGCCGGTTACCGCCGAGCGGTCGCCGCCCGACTCGCGGATGACCGGAGCCGATTCCCCGGTGATCGCCGATTCGTCCACCGAAGCGACGCCTTCAATCACCTCGCCGTCCCCGGGGATGAATTCGCCCGCGCGCACCATCACCAAATCGCCCGCGCGCAATTTCGATCCCGGGACCTCTTCCGTGCGGCCGTCCGCGCGCAGCCGCCGCGCGACGGTTTCCGCGCGAGCCTTACGCAACGTGTCGGCCTGCGCTTTGCCGCGCCCCTCCGCCATGGCCTCTGCAAAATTGGCGAACAGCACCGTGAACCATAGCCAGAGCGTAATCTGCACGGCAAATCCTATGCCTTGCTGGCCGGTTAGGACGTAGCGCCCCAGGTCGACCGTAGTGATCACGGCGCCCACTTCCACCACGAACATGACCGGATTCTTCATGAGCGTTCGCGGGTTCAGTTTCAGCACGGAATCCCACAGCGCGCGCTGCACAATCCCGGGAGTCCACATCGAGCGCCTGAGTTCTTTGGACTTCTTGTACTCTTCGCCCGGTGTTTGCAGCAGATCGACGGTCGTATTCATATCCCTCACCTTAAAAGGTCGTCCCGGCATGCATCAACAGGTGTTCGAGGATCGGCCCAAGGCTCAGCGCGGGGAAAAACGTCAGCGCGCCGACGATCAGAATTACGCCGACCAGAAGGACACTAAACAGGGGTGTGGTGACGGGGAAGGTGCCCGCCGATGGCGGGACGACCTTTTTGCGCGCCAGATTGCCGGCGATCGCCAGCACGGGAATGATCATGAAAAATCGTCCCAGCAGCATGTCAAATCCCATGCTCGCGTTGTACCAGAGGGAATTCCAGTTTCCTCCCTCGAATCCTGAGCCGTTGTTGCCCGCCCCGGAGGTGTAGGCGTACAAGATCTGCGTCAGGCCGTGCGGACCCGGATTGCTGATGCCTGCCTTCCCATAGGACGTTACGACGGAAGTCGCGGTGAAAGCCAAAATGATGAGGCAGAAGATGAGAACGGTCAGCATGGCCATCTTGACGTCGTAGGCCTCAATCTTCTTGCCCAAGTACTCGGGCGTGCGACCCACCATCAGGCCGGCAATGAATACGGACAAAACCACGAACACCACGATCCCGTAAATGCCTGCACCGACACCTCCGAAGATTACTTCTCCGAGCATGATGTTGACGAGCGGAATCATGCCCCCCAGCGGGGTGAAGGAATCGAACTGGCTGTTCACCGCACCGCAGCTTGCGTCCGTGGTTACGGTGGTAAACAGAGCCGAGTGGGTGATCCCGAAGCGGACTTCCTTGCCTTCCATGTTGCCGCCGGCTTCGGACGCGCTCACCCGCTGGTCGACGCCTTGGAGCAGGGGATTGCCGCGCGATTCAGCTGCATACACGCAGGCGACGCCGGTCAAAAACAGCGCAGCCATGGCTCCCCACACGGCCCATCCGTGCCGTTGCGAGCCGGTCATCCTACCCAGTGTGTAGGTCAGTCCGGAAGGAATCAGGAAAATCAGAATCATTTCGAAGTAGTTCGAGAACGGAGTCGGATTTTCAAATGGGTGCGCGCTGTTGACGTTGAAAAACCCGCCTCCATTGGTCCCCAGTTCTTTGATGGCTTCCTGCGAGGCGACCGGACCTTGGGCAATGAGCTGATCGGTGACCGTCTGCCGGGTCGTTTTGCCGGCCGCCCCGGTTTGTTCGACGGTCTGCCGATTGAGGAATTTGGCCGTGTCGTACGGCCGGAGATTCTGGACGACACCCTGGGACACCAGTACGAGCGCGGCGACGATGCAAAGCGGCAGAAGCAGCCAAAGTATGGACCGCGTAAAGTCCACCCAGAAATTGCCGATGGTGTCCATTTCGCGTCGGGCGACTCCCCGGATGACCGCGACGGCCATGGCGATACCCACCCCTGCCGAAGCGAAGTTGTGATAGGCCAGGCCGGCCATTTGGGTGAAATAGCTCATCGTCGTCTCGCCCGAGTACGCCTGCCAGTTCGTATTGGTCGTGAATGATGCCGCAGTGTTGAAGGCGAGATCGGGTGGAACGCCCACGAAGTGTTGCGGATTCCAGGGCAGAAAATGTTGCAGGCGTTCGATCGCGTAGAGCAAGAGCATGGAGACGGCGCTGAACAGCAGCATGGAAATCGCGTACTCGGTCCAGCGCATCTCCCTTTTTTGGTCGACCCCCGTCAGGCGATAGAGCAGCCGTTCGATCGGGCGCGCCACGGCATCGAGAAACGTCCTTTCCCCGGAAAACACGCGGGCCATGTAGGTGCCCATCGGTTTCGCGACCGCAAAGATAATCACCAGGTACAGACCAATCTGGAACCAGCCGATCGCCGTCATATCAAAATTTCTCCGGCCACAGCAGCGCTACGATCAGATACACGAACACCAGAAAGCAGATTCCCAGCAGCAGAGTGTTCCCCAACATCTTTGGCCCCCTATTTCAGCCGTTCACAAGCCCACACGTAAGCGGGCGCAGCGGCAAAGAACACGACCGTAAGAAGGATGAACAGAATGTCCCACATCGTTTCACCCCCGACCGCAAGTACCAAGGCAGGTGTCGCCCCCACTCGCGGGAGTCAAATACCTCACCAGGCCCCCTCCTTCGTTCCCCACCACCAAATTACGCCGATCGTCGCCGTATCCTGCTGTTTGGCGAAGACGCCCTGCACATCCGTATAGAACGTCGGCTGATTCGAATAATCGCGACGCCACTCGTAGCGCATAAGGAATCCATGCGCCACGTTGTAATCGAACGTCACTGTATCTTCTTTCAGTGCCTGGGTCAGCCCGCTAAAGTCCCCTCCTCGATCCGAAAGATACTCGGCCCGCCCGGCCAGTGCGAACTTGGGCGAGAATTGATACTGGATGTAGGCAGCGCCGCCGTCCACATGGGTAGGATTGGTCGGTTCCCCGGGCGCCGCATGCTCCCACAGCCGCTGGTTATAATAATCCGCTTCTACCGCCAAGGTCAGCTTCGCTCGGGCGTGCCAGGTTGCATAAGAGTCGAGGATATTCGTCAGTCCGTTGGGAGCGGGGCTAATCGCCTGGAAGCACAGGTCGGGCTGAAGTGGAATCGGACAGGTGCTCGGCGGTGCAACGACTCGATCGGGATGCTCCTGTCCCCGGTAGTAGTTCATCGTCCAGGTGACCGTCTTAACCGGTTCGGCGGTGAATCCCCACAACTCGTCCTTGTAGCCGTTCGTGGCCTCGACTTGGTCTGTCCCGTTCACCACCCAATAATTGATGGTGAACCGGTTGTTCACCGGAATGGCTGCGCGCAGCCCCATGTGATAGAAGGGCAGGAAATCGAACCAGTACGAGCGCGAATAGTTCATTTGGTCTTTTGTGTAATTGCCTTCGAACCCGAGTGAGCTCGCAAACTTGCCGAAATCCACGGTGATGCCTTTGCCGAGCGGGACAACATAGGTGCCGTAGACCTGAAAGACGTTCCGATAGATATCCGGTCGCGGCTCGTTCATGGGATTTCCCTGCAATGTTTCCGTGGCTTGACCGAACTGCAGGTCCAGCCGGCCGCCCCAGCGTCGATCCTGATCGACATCCGGCGGATGATCGAAGATCAGGCTGGCCTGGTTCAAGCTGAACTCGTTGCTCAGCACGTCATAGGCGCGCAGCAGGTTCACGCGGCCGACCGGATTGTTGAAGTTGTATTCGTAGTAGGTGTCGATGCCCAGGCCGATCGTCGTATCGCGCAGGAAGTCGAGGGCCTGCCGATCTTCGGGTGGCAAGGTATTCTGCTTCGCCGGGGCGGGGTCGGGCGCCGGCGCGCTGCTGGCCGAGGCCCCGGCATTCGGATTCGGTAGGGCGTTCGGCGCGGACGAAGGTCTTCGCGTTGAGCCAGCGCTTGCGGGCGACGACGACGGCGGGACGAGAGGCGTGTTCGCAAGCAGCGCAGAGGAGGCGCCGCCAGACGATAGAGACAGCGCGGCTTGCAATTGCTTGACGATGGCCTCGAGCTCGACCACCCGCGTTTCGAGTTTGTTGATCCGTTCTTGCATCGCGTCGGAATGGTCAGCGACTGCCGCCGGGGGCGACGCCGCAGATTGCGCGTCCACCGGTGCCCCGCAGGCGAACACGCCGATGACCGCGAATCCCTTTATCATTAAGTCGCGCACCCGGGATCTCGTTTGCATGATGCACCTCAGGCAATGAATCAGTTCCTAGTCTGCCCGAGTATGCGATGAGTTCATTAGCTGGGTCTATCATCGGGAAAGAAAACTGCCCCCTCCTGTGATCTCTCGGCGCGCATCAAAACTTCACAAGCAAAGCCAGGTCGAGCCGGTTCTCATCCCGGCGCAGGTCCGGACACCATATGTTTGCGATGCCATTGCAGGTCGAACCGGGCAGTGGCACGAACGCCCCGGGATTGCCGTTGTCTCCGCCCGGGGGGGTGATGCCGCCGCGCCCGGTGAAGTAGGGCACATTGGCCTGTCGATGATCAAACTCGAAGCGGAATGTAATGTACTGCGAGGGCATATAGTCGAACGTTTCCGACGCGTCGGAGGCCTTAAACGGCTGGCCCGGGTTTTCGGTGAAGTACGGAGAGCCACTGACGGCCGTTGCCCCGTTGATGGGCGGCAAAAGGACAAGATAGCGTCCGGGATTGTTGATGGCGCCGCCGCCGATTGTGAACCCGAACCGGTCGTGGTCGAACCACCAGCGGTTGTAAACCATGTATCCGAGGAAGCTCTGTTTGGGTCCCTGCGGCGAGTCGGTATCACAACTCACGCCGTCGCCGTGCTCGCAGCCCGCATCGCCCGTCAAGGAGAACGCCATCTTGTCCAGCAGTTGATCCGGCTGGTCATAATATTTGATCTCGAGGCTGTCATCGGTGTGGTATCGCACGCGGCCCGGAAATCCCAAATCGTCTTCGCCGAACGCATATTGATTGCCAAGAAGCTCCATCCAGCCATTCGGCCTCCAGAGGATCTGCATTCCGAAGCCCGGACGGAAATTGAATCGCCCGTAACTTTGCCATCCGTTGATCAGCCACGGCTCAATCTTTAGCTTGTCGGACGGAAAGATCTGTACGCGCATGCCGTTGAAGAACCAGGGCGTGTTCGACGACACGTAGGAAGGTTGATAGGCCCAGTTCTCTGCGTTGTAGTAGCTGAACAGGCCGATGTAAGACATGAAGATTCCAGCCTGGATGTTCACTCCATGCAACCAGTCGAGGTGATAACCCCCGTAAGCCTCGGAGATGTAACGATACGCCGTAGGGAGATCCCAGCTGCCGCGCCCCGTACTGGCGTCGTTGCGCGGCGTCGTCTCCGCATACATTCCGAACTGCGTTAGCAGGCGGGCCTGCACGTTGTCGTAATGGAAATCGCCACCCACGCCGAATTGCGTCACTTGAAATTCCTGGGCGCGAAAGACCTCGCTCGACCCTCCAATCGTGTCATCCACGGGGTGATTGAAATCGTAGATGTAATCGGCATCGACGAGAACCTCTGGCGTAAAGAATTTCGTGTCCACAGGAACTTCTTTTGGCCCCCCGTTTCCGTTCAGCCAGGTGAAGTCGGCGAAGGCAAAAGGTTCGCTCTTCGGCTCCTTCGTTTCTGCCGGAGCTCCGGCGATGGGCACCTGCTCGAGAGGACGTTGGGCCGTGGGCGGCGGGGCCGCCGCGAAGAAGGCCTTTTCGGGAGCCGGCGAGGGCTGCCCGGCGGGCGCGCTTGGGGCGGTCGCCGTCTCGGCGGCCGGCGTAGTTGGGGTAGCCGCCAGGTTCACCTGCGCCTTCAACTGCGCTTCGAGCTCGGCGATGCGCGCGCGCATGGCTTCAAGTTCCTGAAGGATGGCGGCGTTCGTTTCAGCTTGCGACTTCACTGGAGTGGCTGGTCGGGGCAAAGAAGCCGCATCTCGGGCTGGCTTGTCGGCCGTCGAGTCTGGTGCGAGGGGCGGATTCTGGTCGGCGGCGCGCTGAGCAAAGGCGGTCCCTGAAAATGCCAAACACGGGAGCAGCACAACTACGCTGACCCACGCGGCTCTGGTCACAAATCGACGCTGTCGGATATTCATGGGCAAAGCAAGCCTTTCCGATTGCTGGACGTCAACTCCCGAGGACGCACTTCGACACACCGCGCCCCTCACGGTTGCGTGAAATCAGCTAATCGTCGTTATCCCGCCGGTGCGAGGGTCTCCGCTGCCAACTCGGATTGAGGCCTGAGCTCAATCGTCGGCATGCCGTCGATGGAACGGCGAGGGAGAGAGGTCATCAATCGACATTCTCGCGGACGCGGTGCTGCACCCGGACGTTACGACCGAAGGCTAGCTGCTCGTGCATCAAGAAGGCATAAGCGATCCATAAAGATTTCGTAATGGTGCGCATCAGAATTTTTTGTTTGCGCTTGCTTCTTGGCGGCGCTCACAATGGGGCAAGAGGGGGGTGTTTCGGGTTGGTATGACCATCCGACGGAGGGCAAAATGAGAAAGCAAGTGGCGGCAGCCTTGGCCCTGGTCCTGCTGTTCGCGATCCCCGCTGCCACCCGACAATCGGAGCAGAAGCCTGTCGCTGGTGCCTCGGGGCACTCGAGCAAGCTCGTCACCATCCGTGGGACCGTTGTCGCAGACGGTAAGGTGCTAATCAGCGAAGATCGCAAGACGGTCTGGACCGTTGCCAATGCGGAAACCCTGGCCGACAATGTAGGCGATCACGTCAGCGTCCGCGCGCTGATCGACGTAGTCAAGCACGAGATCCGAGTCGTGACGGTCCGCTTCAGCCCTGTGCCGGGCGTGCTTGTCGCCGACGCCGCGTTCCGCCGTTAGCCCGCCTGTCGACGACAATGTAGGCAATCACGTCGGCCCGCGCGCTGATCGACGTAGTCAAGCACGAGATCCGGTCCTGACGGTCCGCTTCAGCCCCGTGCCGGGCGTGCTTCTCGCCGGCGCCGTGTTCCGCCCCTAGCCGCCTAGCTCTTTGACCGGCGGCGCCCGCCTGGTTTTTCATATATATTTCAGGCTTAGAGTCCAGCCTTCCCGGGATGCGCCTATGCGAGTGCTCATCGTCGAAGACGATCGAAGCATGGCCCAGCTGCTCAAGAAAGGGCTCGAGGAGGAAAACCACGTAGTGAGCGTCGCCCGCGATGGAGCCGAGGCCCTGGAGCTGTGCGAATCCTACCAGTTCGATGTCGTCGTGCTCGACTGGATGCTGCCGAGAATGGACGGCGTCGAAGTGGCGAGACGTTTGCGGCGAAGCGGCCGTTCCGCAACGATTCTGATGCTGACCGCCCGCGATGCGGTTCCGGACGTCGTCAAGGGGCTGGATGCGGGCGCCGACGACTACTTGACCAAGCCGTTCTCGTTCGCGGAATTTCTGGCGCGACTGCGCGCTTTGGGGCGCCGGCCGGCTCCGGCCGCTCTGAATCGGCTCGGGGCTGGGGATCTGGCCCTCGATCCCGGAACGCATCAGGTCTTTCGCGGCCGCCATGAACTTCACCTCACGCAAACCGAGTACCGCCTGCTCGAATTCCTGTTGCGACGCTCGGGGGGAGTGGCCTCGCGGCGCGCGATCATCGAGGCGGTCTGGGGCCTCGATGCTGAAGTCGAGGAGAATACGCTCGACGCGTTCGTGCGCTTGCTGCGCGCCAAAGTCGACCAAGGGCACCGCGAAAAGCTGATTCATACCGTTCGCGGCTTCGGTTATTGCGTGAGAAGAGACACGGGCGAATGACGGCTATATCGAGCGATCGGTTGCCGGGGAGGAACGACAGGGTCCGATCGCGAACTCAGCCATGAAAGCACTTTCCATCGGCGCTCGCTTGACCGCCTGGTACTCGCTTATGCTGGCGCTCTTGCTCGGTCTGTTCGGCGCTCTGGCCTATTTCGCCATCAGCCGCAGCATGCGTACGACCATCGATGCCGAACTACAGCAGCGCCTGCGGGCCGTGCGCGACATCATCGCCGAAGATGCGCCGTCGGGCCTCCCCGCGCTCGAGGACGAATTCAGGGAGCTCGTGGACAGCCAGGGCGCGGGTTCCCGCTTGCGCGTCTCCTACCAGGACGGCTCGATCATCTTCGCCCAAGCGGACATCGCGAACGGCGTCCAGCCGAAGAGCCCCGCGCGTCTGTTTAGCGCTCGACTGGGGGAGGCTCCCTTTCGCCTGTTGCGCGAGTCGGTCGAGGTCGGGGGCGTCAAGTACGACATCGAAGTCGCTGTTTCAACCGAGGACTTCGATCATTCGCTCGAACGGTTTCGCGCCATGCTTTACGCCCTGGGCCCCCTGTTCCTCCTGCTGGCTGCTTTGGGCGGCTATTGGCTCAGCCGACGCGCCCTGGCCCCGGTCGACCAGATCACGCAGGCCGCTCGCAGCATCGGCGCACAGGATCTTTCGCGGCGCCTCCGCGTTCCGCGCACGAGCGACGAGCTCGAGCGGCTCGCCGACACACTGAACGAAATGCTCGGCCGCCTGGAGGCGGCGTTTCAACGCGTCACGCAGTTTACGGCGGACGCCTCGCACGAGCTGCGCACGCCCGTTTCCGTCATACGCACGAACGCGGAGATCACTCTGCGCAAGCCGCGTTCGGAGGCCGAATATCGCGAGGCCTTTTCGCGCACGCTGGAAGAGTCGGAGAAGATTTCGCGGCTCATCGAGCAGCTGCTTCAGCTGGCCCGTGCCGATTCAGGTTCGAGCGGTTTACCCATGGCGCGCACGGACCTCAATCAAGCGCTCGAGAACGCATGCCGGGAAGCCGACGTTCTGGCCGAAGCGAAGCATTTGAACTTTAGTCGGTCGATTCCGGAAAACCGGCTGTGCGTCGAAGGCGATTCCGTTTCGCTCGAGCGCCTGTTCATGATTCTGCTCGACAACGCCGTAAAGTACACGGCGAGTGGCGGGCAGATTGATGTGCGACTGGTGTCCGATGACGGCTTCGCCATCGCTGAGGTCCGCGATACCGGCGCAGGAATCGCCCCCGCGGACCTCACCCGCGTCTTCGACCGCTTCTATCGCGCGGATCGTGCGCGCTCCCGCGAAGCAGGGGGGACAGGACTCGGCCTGGCCATCGGCCGCTGGATTGCCGAGGCGCATGGCGGCGAAATTCGCGTTCAGAGCGAGCCGGCCAAAGGCTCGACGTTTCAGGTTCGCATTCCCCTGGCAAGGTTGTGATTTGAAACCGGGAGTGGGCGGCTGGCGTCCAAACCAGCGCCATCGGGGTGCGGTTCTACATCTAAGGACCAATTCTTTCCAAAGGGGAGGGGAAGCGTGCGAGAACGTGTGCGTCTGGCGAGGGGCAGGCAAGCGGTGAGCGGGTGCGGATCGGCGGGCTTCGGCGGCCGAACAAGGTTCGCCGGGCGGCACTTCCCTTGGGTGCTGCTGGCTCTGCTCGCTGCGACCTCGCTACTCGGGCCGGTCATGCTCGAGGCAGAGGGCCATCAGAAAACGCGGACAAGCGATGCGGCGACGCAACCGATGGCCGCTACCAGCCCGGACCCGGCAAGTGAGGACAACCAGCTCAGCACGGCGGATCTAGTCGCCATCGGCAAGGTCAAGGAGGAAGGCTTTCAAAATTCCCAGGTGATGGACACCATGAGCTATCTCACCGACGTTTACGGCCCGCGCCTCACGAATTCGCCGAACGTCAAGGAAGCGGCGCAGTGGACGATGAAGAAGATGAACGACTGGCAGCTGGCCAATGTCCACCTCGAGCCGTGGCCGTTTGGGCGCGGATGGTCGAACGAGCGCTTCTCGGCGCAGATGACTGCGCCGCGGCCGTTCGAGTTGATCGCCTATCCCAAGGCGTGGACGCCGGGGCTGGGCCAGGGGCCGGTGACCGCGGACGCGATTCTTGTTCCGATTGCTTCGGAGGAAGACTTGGCCAAGGCGCAGACCGGGTTCCACGGCCAGCTGCGTGGCAAGTTCGTTTTGACCGCCGCGCCCGAGGAGATCAAGCCGCACTACGATGCAGACGCCCACCGTTTGACGGACGCGGAACTGGCCGAGGAGGCCGCTGCGCCGGTTCCCGAAGCGCGGCAGCCGGACCGCTTTGCGCGGTTCCGGGCCCTGCGCGAACTACTCGACAAGGAGCAGAAGTTCCTGATCGAGGAAGGCGTGGCGGCGTGGATTGAGACGTCGCCGCATGATGACGGCACGGTGGTGGTTCAGTCCGGAGGATCGCGCGATCCGAAGGACCCGCCTTCGCTTCCGCGCATTGTCCTCGCGAGCGAGCACTATGGGCGGATCTATCGCTTGCTCGAGAAGAAGATCCCGGTCACCCTGCTCGTGGATGACGAGAACAAGTTCTACGACGGGGACCTAAACTCCTTCAACATCATCGGCGAAATTCCGGGCACGGACAAAGCCGACGAAATCGTCATGGTCGGCGCGCACTTCGATTCCTGGCATCCCGGCACGGGTGCGACGGATAACGGCGCGGGGTCCGGCGTGATGCTGGAGGCCATGCGGATTTTGAAGGCGACCGGGCTCAAGATGCGCCGCACGGTGCGCATCGGATTGTGGACCGGCGAAGAAGAAGGGCTTCTCGGATCGCGGGCTTATGTCAAAGAACATTTTGCCGATCCGGCGACGATGCAACTGAAACCTGAACACGAAGAATTCGATGCGTACTACAACGTCGACAACGGAACCGGCAAAATTCGCGGCGTCTATTTACAGGGAAATGAAGCCGTGGCGCCGATTTTTGCGGAGTGGATGAAACCGTTCAACAATCTGGGCATGACCACGCTGACCATCCGGAATACGGGGGGCACCGACCATCTTTCCTTCGACGCGGTCGGGCTGCCCGGTTTCCAGTTCATACAGGATCCCATCGACTACGATGCGCGCACACACCACACGGATATGGATCTGTACGAGCGGATTCAAGAGCCAGACATGAAGCAGATGGCGGTGATCGTTGCCTCCTTCGTGTACCTGACGGCGAATCGCGAACAGATGATTCCTCGCAAGCCGTTGCCGAAGCCGAGGCCGCAACCGAATTTCTGATCGCAGCGCGAGCCGGAGGTGACGGGGAGGGAGTCCCGAGCCGTTCGAACCGGATTCACTTTTTTGGGCGGGCCCTCGGCGCGACTGATCTATGGCCGGCAAGGGTCTCCGCCGTTCCCTGCATTTCTGGATTCGTGGCGATGGTTAGCGATCCGCGTAGGATTCTCGGGCTGGGCGAGGTGCTGTGGGACTTGCTGCCGCCCGGCAAGCAGCTGGGGGGCGCGCCTGCGAATTTCGCCTACATGAGCGCGCTGCTCGGCCATCGCTCGGTCGTAGCGAGCCGGGTGGGTGCGGACCCGCTGGGCGACGAGCTGCGGGAGCGGCTGGCTCGGCTGGGACTCGATGGGTCCTACCTGCAAGTCGACCCGGCGCACGCGACCGGCACGGTTCGCGTTCGTCTGGACCGGCAGGGCCAGCCGAGCTATGAGATCACGCAAGGTGCGGCCTGGGACTTTCTGGAGTGGACTCGCTCTTGGCAAGACCTTGCGGCGCAAGCCGACGTGATCTGCTTTGGCTCGCTCGCGCAGAGGTCGGACGCGGCGCGGGGAACGATTCGCGCATTCCTGCGCGCGACGCGAGCAGACGCCATCCGCATCTTCGACGTCAATTTGCGGCAGGATTTCTTTTCCCCCGAGACTCTGGCCCAATCGCTGCGCCTAGCGAGGGTGGCAAAGCTGAATGACACGGAACTCCCGGTGGTGGCGCGTCTGCTCGGATGCGATCGCGGCGACGAAAAATCGTCGGCCGAACGTCTGCGGCGGGAATTCCGGCTGGAGCTGGTTTGCCTAACGCGCGGGAGCAGGGGCAGCCTGCTGGTCGGGGAGAGCGAATCGGACGAGCATGCGGGATTCGCGGTTCGCGTCACGGACTCGGTCGGCGCTGGAGACGCGTTCACGGCCGCGCTCGCCCATCACCTGCTAAAGGGATCCTCGCTGCGTGTCATGAACGAGGCAGCCAATCGGATGGGCGCCTGGGTGGCCAGTCAATCGGGGGCCACGCCGGCCCCGGAGCCGGCTCTGCTCGAGGCGGTGCGAAGCGGAGCTTGATCCCGAGAGGCCTCAAACCAGGTGATCGGCTCGACCGGGGATCGGAATGGTGCCGCCATTTGCCGCCGCGACACTGTCGCGCGTGGTGTTCTTGACGTAGTACATGGCTTCATCGGCCAGGTGCAAAAGCTCGGCTTTGGCGCGCGAGTCGGTCGGATAGGACGCTACGCCGATGCTCGCCGTGATCTTCACGTTGAGATTCGGCTCCTTTAGCCACACCATCTCGCCGATGAGTTTGTGGAGCCTGTGGGCGACCGCGAGGGCGTTCTCTTTTGATGTTTGCGGCAGCAGAACCACAAATTCATCGCCGCCGTAGCGAAAGGCAAGATCGATTAGCCGGCAGCGGTCCTTGATGGCCTGGCCGATTTCCGAGAGCAACTTCGACCCCATCAAGTGGCCATAGGTGTCGTTCACGTTCTTGAAGTGGTCCAGGTCGATGAAAATCAACGAAAACTCGAACGCGTAGCGGTGCGAACGGTAAATTTCGGTGTCCAGCATGAAATTGAGATGGCGCGCGTTGTACAGGCTCGTGCAGTCGTCGGTGATAGTGAGTTCGTGGATCCGCTGGACGTGCCGGGCGTTCTCGATGGCGATGGCGGCGTAATCGGCAAGCGCCTCGAGCAAGACCAGGTCGCGCTGGCTGAAACCGTCCGGGCCGATACAGTTGATCAGCTCAATGACTCCAAGGCACTGGTCGCGGAAGCGGACCGGCACGGCCACGATCGAATGGGTTTCCATCTCCGTTCGCTGATCAACCTGGGCGAAAAAGCGGGCATCTTGGCTGGTGTCCGGCACGACCACGACCTCGCCGGTTTGTGCCACCCATCCTGCCACGCCCTGGCCGAGCTTGATCCGAACGTCTTTGAGCGCTTCGGCGCCCTTGCCGGTAGCAATCTGGAAATAAAGCTCGCTCTTGTCGGCGTCCATAAGAAGCAGGGACCAGGTGTCGGGACGCAAGACTTCGTTGATCTTCTCCATGATCGTACGCAGGACTTGATCGAGCTGCAGCGAGGAGGTGAGGGCCTTGCCAAGTTCGTGGAAAACCGCGACTTCGTTGCCTTCCGGGGCCTCCAGCATCGCGCCCGAGCCGCGCCGGCGCTCGACGCCGTCGAACCGTCTGGCGGCGAGTCCGGGTAGGGATGCTCGAGGCGCGTGGTCTCTGGACTCGGGTGGCACCGTCGACATTATAGTGAACGAGTTTTACAAGGCGCAACGGAGTTGAGGGGCCAGTTGCTGAAAATCGAACCAGCGCGACTCCGCCCGTGGCCCCTCCCGGCCCATCCGGGGGGCCAGGATTGCCGTCCCGGGCGGCATTGACACTGGTTTAACCCGCGCCTATATTTTTTCGCGAATGTCCTCAACCTCACCCTTCGGCGAACACCTCAGGCGAGAAAGGGAACTGCGCGGCGTTTCGCTAGAGGAAATCTCGTCCGCCACGCGGATCAGCACGCGATTCCTTGAAGCCATCGAAAACGGGCATTGGGACCAGCTTCCGGGAGGCGCTTTCAATCGTGGATTCATCCGGTCCGCTTCGCGCTACCTGGGGCTTAACGAGGAAAGCATGGTCGCCGAGTACTCGCTTGAGGTCAGAAACGGCAGTCCCCAGCTCGTGCCGCACGGCTCGGCGGCCATACCGCGAGCCTGGAAGGGAATTGTGACCGCCGTTCTGGCCACCGCATTTTTGATGGCCGGTGGATGGCTTGGCGGGTCCCGGATCATTGCGCACTGGCATTCGGCCGCATCGCGCCAGGCGGCGCCCGCCGCTCAAGCGGGCGGCACGCCGGCCCTGAGGTCTCCCGCCCAGTCGCTCGAGCTTCGGATTCGAGCCTCTCGTCAAGCCGATTTGCGGGTCAAGGCGGACGGCACCTCCGCATTCGATGGCCGCATCACGGGGAATGAAGAGAAGCAGTTTCGCGCGCGGGCAACGATCGAGGTTTCCACCAGTGATGCCGGCGCCCTGCGGCTTGAACTGAATGGACACGCCGTACCGACAATCGGTCCCGCCGGCCAACCGGGACGGATTACACTCACAGCGAAGGGCGTCGAGCCCTCCGCTGGAGGAAACCATTAGCGCTGAGCTGCGCGAGGCCGTGCGCGCCGGCCGCGTCCGCCCTGAACAGAAGCTGGCCATTTGTTCCGGAGGCGTGTCGCTTGCACCGGAAGACCGCGTGGAACTGCTGACCGTGCTGGCCTCGGATTCCGACGGCGCGATTGCCGAGCGCGCCAAGAACGTCGCGCTCACGCAGCCCCTCCTCTCCTATATCGCCGCACTCTCCCGCGCCGATGCTGACGCCCGTCTGTTCACCTACTGCGCCGCAAATCTGGGCGACAAGCCCGGGGTGGCTGATACCATGGCCAGGAATCCCGGCTGTCCCGGCCCAGCCCTGGTGCACGTTGCCCGCCATCTGACCAGCGAAGGAATTCAAGCGCTTCTCGATCATATCGAGCGATTTACCGAGCACCCTCACCTCATGGCGGCCATCTCAAAGTCCACCCGCGCAACCGCCGCGCAGAGGGAAATTCTGGCTGATCTGCAAAAAGGCGCTATGTCCGCCGAGGAACTTGAGAAGGCCGCCGAGGAGGTCGAACCCGACGCGGTGAAGCGCAAGACGCTGATGCAGAAGCTCGCCTTCATGACCGTGGTTCAGCGCCTCACTCTTGCACTCAAGGGCGGCCGCGAAGAGCGCATGCTGCTCATCCGGGATTCGAACAAGCTCGTACAGAAATGCGTGCTGCAATCGCCGCGGCTTACCGACACGGAAGTCGAGCATTTCGCGGCCATGGCCAATCTGAATGGCGAGATTCTGCGTTCGATTTCCCTCAACCGCGCATTCATGAAGAATTACACGGTGGCGAGAAACCTGATCTTCAACCCCAAAACGCCTCTCGACGTCTCCCTTCACTTATTCCCTCGGCTTACCCCGAGCGACTTGACGAAACTGGCTGCCAATAAGAATGTGCCTGACACGTTGCGCTCGATGGCTCACAAGCTGGTCCAGAAGCGCAAGATGGGCGGGGGCGGCGATTGAGACGGGGATCCCCGCCTCTAGTCTCCTGTCTCTGAACTCTCTTTGGGTTCCGGTATGGTCCGAAGCGGTCCTATGTTGCAGGCTCGAAATCCCCCCGGGTGATCTGCGTGGTCTAGGTCTGGAGCGCTGATCTAGTTGGTCATCTGCCTTAGCTCTAACTTCAATCCCGCTGCGCCTGCCTTGGGCGCAGGAGGTCC
>Ga0187783_10000318_pt1 | contig 35478 bp, 32 predicted proteins | sample 1015_SJ02_MP02_2_FD_132471 | JGI IMG/M metagenome (GOLD analysis project Ga0187783, IMG submission 132471) | Tropical peat soil microbial communities from peatlands in Department of Meta, Colombia - 1015_SJ02_MP02_20_MG | ecosystem: Environmental > Terrestrial > Soil > Wetlands > Peat | place... | reverse complement strand
CTGGGCGAGCTCACAAATTCTCAAGAGTTCTCACAAGGATTGCGAGACGGACCGTGAGCGAGGAAACACGCCAGCGAGCTGCCTCTGAAGGTCCCCGCGATTCGTCCTCCGCTGCGAAAGAGACGCCAAGCCAGGAGACACTCCGGCTCTACCAATTCGGCCCCTTCCGCCTAGATCCCACCGAACGCAAGCTGCTGCGCGGTAACGAGATAGTGGCGCTCACGCCAAAAGCGTTCGACACCCTGCATCTGTTGGTCCGAAATAGTGGACGCGTGCTGGAGAAGGACGAGCTGATCAGGATGCTTTGGCCCGACACGTTCGTCGAGGAGGGCAGCCTATCCAACCACATCTTTCTGTTGCGAAAGGCATTGGGTGAGAACCCAGCGTTCATTGAAACGGTTCCCCGGCGAGGTTACCGTTTCGTTGGAGCCGTGCGACAGTTCCCGCGTGCCGCGCCGACACACCGAGAAGAGCCACCCTCGGTGGGCGCGCTTGGCATCGCTTCCCTTCCTGCTAAAGCGCGATGGCCGTGGCGCAGTCGGGCCGCGCTGGGCATCGCCGCGGTTTTTCTGCTAGCCGCACTGGTGGCGGGCAGGTTTTACAAATTCGCGGCGCGAGGCGGAGAAACGATAAACTCCGTGGCGGTGCTGCCATTCGTGAATGCCAGTGGTGATCCGAACGCGGAATACTTGAGCGACGGTATCACCGAGAGCCTTATCAACCGGCTCACCCAGTTCCGCGGATTGCGCGTGATGGCGCGCAGCACAGTGTTTCGTTTTAAGGGAAAAAACACCGATGCCCAGGAAATTGGCCATGAGTTGCACGTGCGCGCGGTTCTTACCGGCCGCCTGCTACAGCGCGGCGATACTTTGAACGTTCAGGCGGAGCTCGTCGATGTAGACAGAGGATTCCAACTTTGGGGCGGCCGTTATGATCGGAAGGTCGAGGATGTTCTCACGGTTCAGGACGACATCGCACGCGAAATCTCTCAAGGCCTTCGCCTGCCCTTCACCGGCGAGGAGGAACAACGCCTGGCGAAGAACTATACGATCGATCCTGAGGCCTATCGCGACTACTTGAAGGGCCGGTACTGGTGGAACAAAGGCACCGAAGAGGGGCATAGCAAAGGCGTTGAGTACTTTCAGAAGGCGATCGCAAAAGATGCGGGCTACGCGCAGGCTTATTCCGGCTTGGCCGATTGCTACAGCTCGCTTGCGGACGACGGTGTGATCTCCTCGAAGGAGGGGTATCTGAAGGCGAAAGAGGCCGCGCTGAAGGCGCTGGAACTCGATGACAAGCTCGCACAGGCTCACGCTTCCCTGGCGTTAGTCGAAACAAGCTACGACTGGGATTGGCCGGGTGCTGACAGGGAGTTCCAGCGGGCCATCGAGCTCAATCCGAGCGATGCGGACGCCCACCAATCGCATGCAGAAGCCTTATGGGAGGCAGGACGCCCGGACGAAGCCATCGCGGAAACTCAATTCGCACTGGAGTTTGATCCACTTTCACTTGGGAATAACGCTGACTTGGTTGTGGCATATTTCCTGGCGCGTCGGTATGACCAAGCCATCGAGCAAGCACAAAATGTGCTGGAGTTGGATCCCAACAACGTTTTGGCGTACTACTTCCGTGGTGTGTCCTATACAAAAAAATTGATGTATAGGGAAGCCATGGCGGATTTTGAAAAAGCTATAGCGACTGCTCCTGCCGACGAACTTGCGCTAACGGGGCTTGGATACGGCTATGCCGTGATGGGCAGAAGAACAGAGGCGCAACGGGTGCTCCATCAATTGAGCGCACTCTCGAAGGAGAAATACGTTTCCCCGGTTTTTATGGCCAAAATCTATGCAGGCCTTCAGGAGAAAGACATGGCTTTCGCGTGGCTGGAAAAGGCTTATGAGGATCATTCCATCGTCAGCGTGGGATACATCAAAACAAATCCCATGCTCGATCCGCTGCGTTCGGATCCTCGGTTCGCAGACTTACTGCGCCGCACAAATCTCCAGCCGTAACCGTCTAAACGTTCTGCGCTGCCAAGATCGAAGCACAAACGGAGCTTCTCTTGTAACCACAAGTACGTAAGCAGATGATCAGTCCGATTAGAGGTGTCGGAATCTGGAGAAACCGTAACACACGTCGTATATACTGTCCGAATTCCAACTAGCAGGGATGGGGACCTATGCCCATTCAGTCCGGCACCCACTTGGGCCCCTATGAAATCATCTCAGCTATCGGTGCGGGCGGCATGGGTGAAGTCTACCGTGCCCGCGATCCCAAGCTAGGCCGTGACGTAGCTATCAAGGTTCTCCCCGAAGCCTTCGCCCGTAGGGGAACTCGTAGCTGAATTCCGTTGTGTTGCCAATTTTGTTGCCACTCGACTATCAAAATGATAGGTAGTACGGTGCATCACTGGGTAGCCAAGGGCGAGAAGGGAACAGCACCCAAACGACTTAGCGTTTTTTTCTAAGGTTTTCGAGCTTACAGGGCGAATCTCTTATCCCGCTCCATACGTCACTGCTCCCTTCCCAGTGATCATAGTGTGCCCCGCCGTCGGACATTGCCGTCTATCGACCAGCTGAAGGAGTTCTCGCCGTTTCTTTCACAACCAAACCCGTTTGTGGAAAGATAGGATGCAGCGAATTGGTCCATGGAAAGGTTTCTTGTCGCCGTCGGCAGCACTCGCCGGCCAAAGCTCGATGCGGTTCGAGATGCCCTCGACCTACTGGCTCCTCGCTTCCACGCCAGCGCACCATTCGATATCGTCGCAGTCGATGTTCCGAGCGGGGTCCGTCACACGCCACTTTCGCGCGAGGAAACCATGGCGGGAGCACGACGGCGCGCGGAAGCACTCGCCAGCATCGCCCGCGAACGGCGCGAACCATGGAAGTACTTCCTTGGGCTGGAAGGCGGGCTCGCGATTGTCGACGAGCCCAGTGTACGTTGGGCCTTTCTCGAGAACTGGGCCTACGTGGGGGACGGTTCCGGCAGGGGATCCTTCGGCCAATCCGGCGGCGTGCTGCTGCCGGAGCCGATTGTACGGCGCGTTGTCGATTGCGGGATTGAACTGGCCGAGGCCATCGACGCCTATGCTGAGGGTCACGGCATTCGCGATGCGGAAGGTGCTTGGGGCGTGCTGACGCGCGGCATCATCACGCGCCGCGACGCCGTGCGCACCTCCGTAGTCAATGCCTTCGCCTCGTTCTTCTTGACCTCGACAGGTCCAGCTTCGTAGGGCAGTGGCCGCAAATTCTTCGCCTCCGGCAAGTTCAAAACCCGGTGGATCCAGGCAAGCTGTTCACTTGGCGAAGAAAACGCCATACAATCATTCACAGCGATGAACGCCGTACTCACCGTCGCCCTTGTATTTCTGTTCGCCGCAGGAGTTGATCAGCAGAGCGTAATGCGGTTTCACTCCGAGCCTTCTACGGCGTCGAGCGCCGATTCTCGCTCGCTCGAGGGCGTCTCCGGCCAGTCGACGAACCCGGACAAACCGGGCGACGACGCGCCGCCGTCTCCATCATCACCACGTTCTTCTGAGCCGCTCAAGCCAGAGTCTCGGATTTTGCTAATCCGATACATCGACGGGGAATTCGCCAAGTTGGTCCAGTCGCTGCCCGCTGGCAAGAAGGGTTTCAGGATCGCCGCCGGCAAGCCAATCAACAAGCAGAAGCTAAGCGATGCGCTGAGACTCTACGGAACGGCCGCGACTCAGGGCGACACCGTGCAGATCACCGGCCTGGAGTTTCGATCGCAGGAGGTCGTTTTTCAGATTAACGGCGGCGGGAAGAAGCACTTCAATTGGCGCCAGCACGTTCAGATCGGCATTGGTAACACCGAAACGCCTCCGCCGGAGACCTCTGGCCCCGCTCAAGTTGCCGGCGGCACGCTGATTCTTGACTACGGCCGTCCCGTTCCGGACATGAGTCCGGACGACCTGAAAAGCGATCTTTCCACGTTCTTCGATTTTTCCAAACAACACTCGGCCGCCGTTAATTGGATCGATACGCTTCCGCGGCAATTTCAGGATGCCATCAAAGACCATCGAGCCGTGGTCGGAATGGATCAGGAGATGGTGCTCGCGGCCATGGGCCGTCCCGAGCACAAAGTGCGCGAGAAAAGCCCAGAAGGCAACGAGACGGAGGATTGGATTTACGGCAGTCCGCCGGCACGCACCACCTTTGTTACCTTCGCAGGCGACACCGTCATCCGAGTCAAGGAATTCAACTAGAATCCGCGCGTCTTAGCGTCCCGCGTTGACATTTTTCCCCTCGCGCCCTAGCATCGTCGTGCTGTAACTCCTGCAGGCCTTTCCGCAGGTCATATTCCCTGACGAGTTCCGGAGGATTCATGGCGGTTAAGGTCGGCATCAACGGTTTCGGACGCATCGGTCGCAATCTTTTCCGCGCGGCGCTCAGCGATCCCTCCGTCGAAATCGTGGCGGCCAACGACATCACCGATTCCCACACGCTCGCGCACCTGCTCAAATACGATTCGATCCTCGGCAATCTGCCGAATCAGGTGACTCACACGGACGATTCGATCTGCGTCGACGGCAAGAGTTTCAAAGTCTTTCGCGTCAAGGACCCCGGGCAACTCGACTGGACTTCGGTCGGCGCTTCGATCGTGGTCGAATCCACCGGCCTGTTCACGAAAGCCGAAGACGCCCGAAAGCACATTCGTGGCCCTGTCCGAAAAGTCATCATCTCTGCCCCGGCCACCGATCCCGACGCCACCTTTGTCATCGGCGTGAACGACAAAACCTACGATCCGGCCAAGCACCACGTCGTCTCCAATGCGTCTTGCACGACGAACTGTCTCGCGCCTGTGGCCAAAGTGGTTCACGATAGCTTCGGCATCCATATCGGCACGATGACGACGATCCACTCCTATACGAATGATCAGCGCCTTCTCGATCTGCCGCACAAAGATCTTCGTCGTTCGCGCGCCGCTGCCCTTTCGATGATTCCCACGACCACGGGCGCCGCCAAGGCCCTGCACTTGGTCATTCCCGCGCTCAAAGGGAAGCTCGACGGCTATTCGCTGCGCGTGCCAACTCCTAACGTGAGCGTCGTCGATCTGACCGTCATGACCGAAAAGCCCGCGACCGTCGAGAGCGTCAACGCTGCGCTCCAAGCTGCCGCCGAAGGGCCGATGAAGGGAATCCTCGCCTACACCGAGGACGAATTGGTCTCCGTCGATTTCCGCGGCAACCCGCACTCTGCCATCGCCGACGCCGGCTACACGCGCGTCGTCGGCAACAATTGCGTCAAGGTGCTTGCCTGGTATGACAATGAATGGGGCTACTCGTGTCGTTGCGTCGACCTGATCAAGATCGTCGCCGCTCGGCTCTAAACTCGCGCACGCGGCCGGCGCCCTTGTTCGACCACGATGAATAAGCTCTCAATCCGCGATCTTGATCTCCAAGGCAGGCGCGTTTTCATTCGCGTCGATTTCAACGTTCCGCTCGACGGTGCCAACGTTACCGACGACACGCGGATGCGAGAAACTCTTCCGACCCTGCGCTTGGCCATCGACCGCGGCGCGCGCCTGGTGCTGGCCTCCCATCTTGGTCGGCCCAAAGGCAAAGTCGATCCGAAGTTCAGCCTCGCGCCGGTTGCCGTGCGCCTCCGCGAACTCCTCGGCAGACCCGTCGAATTCGCACCGGACTGCGTGGGCGCCGACGCAGTCAGAAAAAGCAAGGCTTTGGCCGATGGTGGCGTGCTGTTAGTGGAAAACGTTCGCTTCCATCCGCAGGAGGAAGCCAACGATCCCGATTTCTCTCGGCAGCTCGCCGAACTTTCAGATCAGCTCTTCGTCTCTGACGCATTCGGCTCGGCCCATCGCGCTCACGCCTCCGTGGTCGGTATCACACGGTTCGTGAGCCAGTCCGCCGCCGGCCTGCTCATGGAGAAAGAGCTCGCCTATCTCGGTAAGGCGCTGTCGAATCCCGACCGCCCCTTCGTCGCTGTTCTCGGCGGCGCGAAGGTCTCCGACAAAATTGAGGTCGTGCAGAATCTCATGAAGCTGGCCGATGCCATGCTCATCGGCGGCGCGATGGCGTACACATTCCTCAAATCCCAGGGCCAGTCGGTCGGCAGGTCGCTCGTCGAAGATGACAAGCTCAACCTTGCTCGTGGAATTCTCGAGGAGGCTCGCCAGCGCAACTTCCGTTTGCTCCTCCCGGTCGATCACGTCCTCGCGAAATCGCCTGATTCCATCTCCACCAAAACCGCGGATATCGGAAACACTCCGGAAGGCTGGATGGGTCTCGACATCGGCCCGAAAACGATCGATCTCTTCAGCAAGGAGGTTGCCTCGGCCCGCACCATTATCTGGAATGGCCCCCTCGGTATGTTCGAGCGCCCTGCATTTGCCCAGGGCACTCTCGCGATGGCCCGCGCCATCGCCTCTCGAACGAAGTCTGGCGCGACTTCCATCATCGGTGGAGGCGATTCCGTTGCGGCAGTCGAGCAGGCCGGGCTCGCCAGCCAGATTTCGCACATCTCCACCGGGGGCGGTGCCTCGCTCGAGTTTCTCGCCGGTGAGCAACTCCCCGGCGTCGAAGCCCTCACCAACGCCACGGCTGGCCCAAGGCAGTAAACGGAGAATCGCTTGCGCCGCCCCGTCATCGCCGGCAATTGGAAAATGTGCAAGACAGCGACCGAAGCGCGAGCCTTTTTCCGGGCGTTCCGGCCTCTGGTTTCTTCCTCCCAGCATTGCGACATCATCATCGCGCCGCCCTTCACGGCGCTCGCCGCAGCAGTTGAATGCGCACGCGATTCTTCGATTGGGATCATGGCGCAAAATCTCTACTTTGAGCGCGAAGGCGCTTTTACCGGCGAAATCTCCGCTGGCATGCTGGTCGACGCCGGCTGCCGCGGCGTGATCATCGGCCATTCCGAGCGTCGTCAATGGTTTGGGGAAACCGACGACTCCGTTCATCGTAAGACGAAAGCTGCCCTCGAAGCAGGGCTCACGCCGATCGTCTGCGTCGGTGAATTGCTTGCCGAGCGCGAGAACAATCTCACCCGAGCTGTGCTGAAGCGCCAGTTCGATGTGGGCCTCGCCGCGTTGACCCCTGCCGAGTTCTCGCGTATTCTGATTGCTTACGAGCCGGTTTGGGCAATCGGCACTGGGCGAACAGCCACTCCGGAGGTCGCCGGCGAGGCTCATGCTTATCTCCGGGGACTGGCAGCGGCGCAATTCACGCCTGAACAGGCCTCCGCGGTCCGAATTCTCTACGGTGGTAGCGTCAAACCCGAAAATATCAAGGGGTTGATGGCGGAGGATGAGATCGACGGTGCGTTGGTGGGCGGAGCGAGCCTCGAGCCGAAATCGTTTGCCGCTATCGTAAATTTCTAGGCCCGCTCTGACCAGGCAGCTGTACCTTGGGGGACAGCGCGTTTCAAGGGTGAGCATCGGGTCAGATGTAGGAGCGAGAGATGGAAATGCCTTCGTGGGCGAAATGGGCTTTGTCGTTTCTGATCGCGGCCGGTCTGATCTGGATCGGCTGGCGCGTTTCGGCCGTGCTGGTGGCGCTGCACATACTGGTCTGCTTCGTCCTGGTGGTCGTCATCATGCTGCAGAGCGGCAATGCGGCCGATCTGGCCGGCGCGTTTGGAGGCTCGGGAAGCCAGACGGCGTTTGGCCCGCGCGGCGCAGCCACGTTTCTCTCTCGTGCCACCACCTGGTGCGCCATTGTTTTCATGGCAACATCGCTGGCACTCTCGTTCAAACGTGCCACGCCGTCTACGAGCACCGGTTCGATTCTCGAACATACCCAGCCCTTGGGCACCCCTCCGGCTGCGGGTAAACCGTCGCCCGCTCCGGCCCCGGCGCCACAAGCACCCGTGCCGTCTCCGCAACCGCCGGCACACAAATAGAGCGCCTGGTGAGTTTTCGAGACGCCTTCTGCTACAATCCGGTTGTTCAACCCTTGCTGCGGTCGTGGCGGAACTGGCAGACGCACCAGCTTGAGGGGCTGGCGGTAGCAATACCGTGGTGGTTCGAATCCACTCGACCGCACCAACCTTCGATTCCCGGCGCTTGAATTCTCCCGGCTGATTTGTTTGTATGAGTGCGTGTCGAGCCCACTGTTACGGCTGCCTCGGAGGAATATCACCGATAGAATCAGAATCTTTCCTCAACCGCAGATGCGCCATCGCGCCTGCGGTTCCGCGGAACCGGCCTTTGTTCTGGCTATCCTTCTGATCCTCGTTGTCTCCTCCACCATTTTCATCTTCTCCGCGCGTCTGTACCCGGCTCCTCGTCCGATTTCACGCGACGCTGTTCTCGTCGATCGTCAATACAATCTCACTTTGTATGCCACCGGCGGCGCCTTTCTCCTGGCGCAGCTTGGCCTAGCCTACGCGGCTCTTCGTTTTCGCGACCGCGGCCAGAACGCGCGCTTCGTCCGCGGAAATGTCGCCCTGGAGATACTCTGGAGCTCCCTGACCTTGTTCGTTTTTGTCGGCCTTGGAACTCTCGGCCGCCGAGCCTGGGCAGACGTGCGATTCACGCCTCCTACCCCGGGCGCCATTCACGTGGAAGGGACTACCTATCAATTTGCCTTCGCCTTTCGCTATCCGGGAGCGGACGGGAAATTCGGCAGGCTCGATCCCAGCTTCATCAACCCGCCTGCTGGCAACCCGCTTGGCCTCGATCCAAACGATCCTGCGGGTGCCGATGACATCGTTGTTTCCGAGTTGACCCTTCCCGTCGACCGGCCGATCGAGCTCGTGCTGCGTTCCGAGGACGTCGTCCACAATTTCTTTGTTCGCGAGCTGCGCCTCCAGCAGGATGCCGTGCCGGGCATGACGATTCCCGTGCATTTCACGGCGGACCAGGTGGGCACCTTCGAAATCGTGTGCACCCAGTTGTGCGGGCTTGGACACCACAAAATGCACAGCCTGCTTCACGTCGTTTCACAATCCGAGTTCGACGCGTTTCTTCAACGGGCGATCGCTCAGTGAGTTCGGAACCTCGACCTTCGAGTGCCGCGGTCCAGGCCGGCTCCGGCGGGGAGGCGGGCCTTCTTCGGCGCTATCTGTTCAGCACCGACCATAAAATCATCGGCCTTCAGTATTTCTTTCTGGCGCTCGCTGCCGTAACAATCGGCATGATTCTCTCTCTGTGCATGCGATTTCATTTGGTCTGGCCCGGCGCACATCTTCCGTTTTTGGCAGGTGGCATCATGACGCCTGAACAATATCTCGCCCTCGTCACCATGCACGGCACCATCATGGTTTTTTTCGTGGTTACCACCGCGCCACAGAACGGCTTCGGCAACTACTTTCTTCCCCTCCAAATCGGCGCCACGGATATGGCCTTTCCGCGCCTCAACATGCTTTCGTTCTGGCTCACGCTGCTTGCATTTCTTGTGGTACTGTCTGCGTTTTTTGTCCCTGGTGGCGCGCCGATCAGCGGCTGGACAGCCTATCCGCCGTTGAGCGGCATGGGCGACATCACCGGTCCCGGCGAAGGAATCGGCCAGTCCCTTTGGCTGATGGGTATTTTGATTTTTTGCGTCGCGTCGCTGCTGGGCTCGATCAATTTCATCTCGACGACGATCGACCTGCGCGCCCCTGGGATGACGCTGACGCGTCTGCCGCTGACCGTCTGGGCCTGGTTCGTCACGGCGATTCTCAGCCTGCTGGCCTTCGCGGTATTATTTGCTGCAGGAATCTTGCTCGCGCTCGACCGCCTGGCGGGAACGAGCTTCTTCTTGCCCGCCGGCCTCGTCGTAAGCGGTCAACTCGAGACGGGCGGTGGCGGCTCGCCGCTCCTCTGGCAGCACCTGTTTTGGTTCTTCGGCCACCCGGAAGTTTACATCGCGATTTTGCCCGGTATGGGCGTGGTTTCTCACATCCTGGCAAACTTCTCCCGCAAGCCCGTCTTCGGTTATCGCACCATGGCTTTCGCGCTGTGCGCCATCGGATTTCTCGGGTTCTTGCTGTGGGGCCACCACATGTTCGTTAGCGGCATGAACCCCTATTCAAGTCTCGCGTTTTCGGTTCTAACGCTCACGATCGGCGTTCCTTCCGCGGTCAAGACGTTCAATTGGCTCGGGACGCTCTGGGGCGGAAAACTTCAGTTTCAAACGCCCATGCTTTTCGCCCTTGGCTTCATCTCCTTTTTTGTGACCGGGGGGCTCTCCGGCGTCTTTCTCGCGCAGCCAGCCTTGGACTCGACCCTCCATGCCACATATTACGTGGTCGCGCATTTTCATATCGTGATGGGCGTGGCCGCCATCTTCGGAATCTTTGCGGCGACCTACTACTGGTTCCCCAAAATGTTTGGCAGGAAAATGAACCGAGCGCTGGGCGAACTCCATTTCTGGCTGACGTTCCTGGGAGTCTACTCGATCTTCCTCCCCATGCACTTTGTCGGAATCGCTGGCGGAATTCGACGCTACGCCGATTCGACCGGTGCGAACTATCTCGGGGCGCTCCAGCCGCTGCACGGATTCATGACCGTTGCGGCGTTCCTCACGGCTGCGGCGCAGCTCATCTTTTTCTATAACTTGGGCCGGAGCATGAGCAAGGGGGAGCCAGCCTCGGCCAATCCGTGGAATGCGACGAGTCTCGAGTGGGCGATCGCCTCGCCGCCTCCGCCGGACAATTTTGCCGGTTGCTTCCCGACCGTGTACCGGGCGCCCTATGAATACAGCCTCCCGGCCTGCCCTCAGGATTTCTTGCCGCAGCATCTTCCGCCAGAACATGGCGCACCGTCGAAGCAGGAGCAAGGTCATGCCAGCTAGAGCCCTTGCCGAATCCCCCGGAGGGAACAGCGGAACGGGCGGCTATTCCGGCAACGACGGCAGAGGGGGCCCTGAATCGGGAGCCCCCGAGCGCGTCTACATCACCGGAATGCTCATTGCACTCGGCGGGATCGTGATGTTTTTCTCGGCGTTCGTCAGTGCCTGGGTGGTACGCCGAGGATTGCCAAACATGGACTGGCAGCCGATTGCGCTGCCGCACATTCTGTGGCTCAACACGCTGGTCTTGGCCGCCAGCAGCCTGACTCTCGCCTATTCACGCCGCTGCCTGACTCGAGGGGACGAGGCCGGTCGTCGCTATTGGTGGGGCATCACCACGATTCTCGGAGTCGTTTTTCTGGCGGGACAGCTGCTGGCGTGGCGGCAGATGTTCGCTGCGGGGCTGTTTTTGGCGACGAGTCCGGGCAGCAGCTTTTTTTATGTCTTCACTGCAGCGCACGCGCTCCACGTTCTAGGAGGAATTCTGGCCCTGGTGACCTTGGCCATGCGCCCGCCCCACCGACTGACACAGGCGACTGCCACCCGCGTCGTCGCGCTATACTGGCATTTCCTGGGCGCCCTTTGGTTGCTCCTGTTTGCCATGCTCTTGCTGGGAGAATGAAGGCGGCGATGGTGGTGCAACAAGAGATCGTGCCGGCTGAAGTTCCGCGCGGCTGGGCTTCACGCCGCCGACAACTTTGGTTCTTGCTTCGTGAGACAGTGACCCGTACACGGCCACTCCTGCCTATTTTGGGCATGCTTGTGCTGGTTTTCACGGCTTCGAGCGTCTCCGCCCAGGGCTGCATCCTGTGCTATCAGACCGCCGCTACCACCGGCGCCGCGGGCCGCGCCGCCCTCCGCCATGGCGTCGTGATCCTGCTGGTGCCAGCAACCAGCCTTTTCACCGCCATCCTCGCCCTCATTGGTAGCCGTCGTAATCCCGCCGGCGGGCTCCCGCCTGTTAGAGCATCGCAAGGAAATTGATTGCGGAGCAGCCGAACTAGGCAATGCTCGGTTCAGACGTGTTCGAGCTGGGTCAGCCGGAAGGGGTCGCCGGTCTTTTCATGCAGTTCGCGCCAGACTCTCTCGGGCTGTGCGAGAAACGTCTGGACGACGCGCGGATCGAACTGGGTTCCCGAGAACTTCCTGATCTCCTCGCGGGCGGCGGAAATCGGAAGCGCCTTGCGATAAGGCCGGTCAGAGATCATCGCGTCGAGCGTGTCGGCGACAGCGAATATCCTCGCCCCCAGCGGAATTTGATCGCCCTTGAGTCCGCGCGGATAACCTGTCCCGTCGTAGAACTCCTGATGGGACAGGACGATTTCTGCCGCTTCCTTCAGAAATGGAATTCTTTCCAGGACCGCGTAGCCGATCTCGCAGTGCTTACGCATGATATCCCGTTCGGCGGCCGTCAGCGGCCCTGGTTTGCGCAGGATCTGATCGGGAACTCCCATTTTGCCGATATCGTGCAAGAAAGCGCCGCGCGCGATCTGACGCAACAACGCCTTGTCCACGCCCATGGCCCGCGCAATCGTGATGGTGAAAGCAGTCACGCGCTGGCAATGACCCTCGGTCTCCGCGTCCTTCGCGTCCAGCGCTCCGCCGAGCGCTTCGAGCGTATAGTCGTAGGACTGCTCCAGGTCCTGTAATGCGATCGAGAGCTGTTGGGTGCGCTCGGCCACAAGCTGCTCGAGGTCGCTTTGATAGATCCGGTTTTCCAGAATCAGCCTGCGGTGTTCCAGGGCATGGCGCACGCTGAGATAGAGCTGATCCTTCTCGAATGGCTTCAGCACGTAGTCGTACGCACCGGTGCGGATGGCCTCGAGCGCGATCGAGATATCGTGCATGGCGGTGACCATAATCACGGGCACGTCGGGATCATCCAGGCGCAATTCCGCCAAGAGCTTCAGCCCGTCCATTTCCGGCATGACGATATCGCTGAGGACCAGATCGAAGGTGTCCTGCCGGAAGGCTTCCAAACCTTTGCGGCCGTTGACGCAGGTGGTGCAGCGGAACCCCTGGGCCGTCAGTAGGGTCGAGATGACCTCCCGAATGGCCTCCTCGTCATCGACGATCAGTATCTTTTCCTGTTCCACTCTGGTCTCGGCCTCAAGCGTCATTATAAAGCACGGCACATGATGAAACCGGCTTCATTGCCCGAAATTCCGGCCGTGTGCTAGGTTTGCAATGGCTTCCCGATCTCCCCAAACCTGCTTGGGTTAGCAAGCAGAAATGCTTCAACCAGCCTCAATAGGGCCGGATGAGCTTTGCCTCCAACCCGGGGTTTCTCGCCGTTGCCTTCATGGAGGGCTCGGCCGCCTTTATCCTGCTCGTTTTGTATTGGCTGCTGTCGGCAAGCTTCTCGGCACGATTCTTCCGCTATTGGATAGCCGGCTGGACCATCTACACGGCACTTGAGGGATTGCGCATCTATTCGTTTTGGCGCCACGGCTCCGGCGAGTCCCATCTCACCTCCGCGCTTTCGATCGTGGCTACCGTTCTGTTCTTTGGAGCGGTCCTGGAAGCCTTGGGGCCGACGCGAACCCTGACCCAGCTGTGGCCGCTGGGGATCATTGCCGCGGGCGCATTTCTGGCGCTCGGGTCGGTGGCGCGCGTTCCCGCGGTGGAGCAGTGGGCGGAGTCGCTGTTTGAAAGCGTGCTGTACGTGTCGGCCGGATGGATTTTCTGGCGTGCGCATGCGCGCCACAGAGGGGCCGGCTGGAAGCTGCTTGCGGGAGCCCTGCTGCTGCGAGGTCTCCATGGATTGGACCGGCCCGATTGGGCGACACATTCGGTGGAGCTTTTCCGTGTGTCCTTTCAAGGCCTGTTCGGAATCATGATGGGCATTGCCATGACGGTGCTCGTACTGGAGGCGGGTCGCACCCGCACCGAAGACCTCGGCGACAAGCTGCGGCGGCTGGCCCTGATTACGGCCGAAGCGACGCACTCCCTCCGCGTCGACGAGGCTCTGCAGGGAGTACTGAGTCACCTTGTCGAAAGCCTGAACGCCAGCCACGGCATGGTGCTCCTGTTCGACGATCCGGCCAGGCCTTCGTCGCTGGTCTGTCGGGCGCTGGTCGGTTTCAGCGAGCGGCTTCGACGGCAAAGCGGGACAGTGGATGTGGCCGGGCCTTGGGTGGAAACAGTGCTTGCTCAGGAGTCGCCGGTCCTGTTCGAACCGGGCGCCGAGGAAGCCCCTTTCGGGGACTGGCCGGACGGAGAAAAACTCTCAGGAGTCATTTTCGTACGCATCCCGGGAAAGGACGCCCCGCTCGGCTTGCTGGGAATTGGCTCTTCGATTCCGCGTTCGTTTGAAGAGCAGGAGCGGCATTTTCTCGGCAATGTTGCCAACCTCGTGGGCCTGACAGCTCAGAACGTGGCGCTGTTCGAGAGCGCCACGGCGGCCCGACGGCAGTGGCTCGACACGTTCGATTCGATCGATGACTTGATTCTGGTTCACTCGCTCGAAGGTCAGATCTTAAGCGTGAACCGGGCTCTGGCGGCGCGCCTCGGCGTGGGAGCGACAACCCTCGTAGGCCGCACGGTGCGCGAAGTCCTTCGGCAGGGCAACACTCCCTGGTCGCGTTGCCCCTATTGCGAGAATGCATCCGGGAAGGATGAGGCGGTCGACACTTCGTTTGGCGGCTATTTTCTCGTTACCGATTCAGCTTTTCACGACTCAAATGGCGGCCGTTTGGGCACGATTCACGTGCTCACCGACGTCACCGGCCGACGGCAGGCCGAGAACAAGTACCGGACACTTTTTGAGAAGGTGCAAGAAGGCGTATTCATCTCGACGCCACAAGGGCATTTTCTGGACTTCAATGATGCCTTCATGCGCATTCTCGGCTATGAAAACCACGATGAACTGCTTCGAGGGGACATCTACGAGAAGCTGTACGTAAATCCGGCGGACCGCGAGCGGCGGCAACGCCTGCTGAGCGATTACGGTGAAGTGGTTGATTTTGAGTTTCAGTTTCGCAGGCGCGACGGCGAGATTCGCACAGCGCACGAATCCAGTTTTGCGACGCGGGATGAAACGGGGGCGGTCGTCGCCTACCAAGGCTTCTTGCTCGATATCACCGAGCAAAAACAAGCAGAGTGGGACATCCGGAGGCGCAACCGCGCTCTTCTGGCGCTCAACGCGATCGGCGAATTGCTTAACCAATCCTCCGTACTCGAAGAGGGCCTGACGGCGGCGCTGCTAAAAGTCACCGAACTCTTCTCTGCCGATTTTGCTACGGTGTACTTTCTGGAGGAGGGCTCGCTGGCCTTGAAGCAGGCGGCTGCGGTCGGATATCGATCGGAGCGACCCAAGCGCACAGAGCTTGTCCAACTGCCGGCGTCGCTGATCGAGCAGATTCGGCAAGCGCACGCGACGGTGCTATCGGGCGCACTGCCCGGCTTGCCGGAACCGATTCGCGAGCTGCACCGGCAGGAGGGCGTGGAAGTTTCTCAAGTCGTCGTGCTGTGGGCTAAGGACCGTATCATGGGCGTGCTGTTGGTGGGGTGCCGCGACAAGCGGGTTTTCTCGACCGCCGATCTGAACCTGCTGTTTGCCGTCGGGAACCAGATTGCCACGACCATCGACAAATCTCTGCTGCTGGAAAAAACCCGCGAGGCATACGATTCGCTGCGACGTGCGCAGGTGCAACTGTTGCAGAGCGAAAAGATGGCGGCCGTGGGGCAGCTTATTTCCGGCGTGGCGCACGAGCTGAACAATCCGCTGACGGCCATTTTGGGCTACAGCCAGCTACTGCAGTCGGAAGAATCCGTGCAACCGCGTGGCGCCGATTACCTCGACAAACTCTACAAGCAGGCACAGCGCACGCATCACATCGTGCAAAATCTCCTCAGTTTTGCGCGGCAGCACAAGCCACAGCGCGCTCCCGTGCAGCTCAATCAGATCCTTGAGGAGACGCTGGCTTTGCGCGAATACGATCTGAAGCTCAACAATATCGTGGTGCACCGTCAATTCGATCCGCATATGCCTGTAACGCCGGGGGATTTTCACCAGCTGGAGCAGGTCTTCCTGAACATTCTCAACAACGCCGTGGACGCCATCGGTGAAACAGAGGGACCGGGCGAACTGTGGATTCAGACCGAGGCCGTCGGTGATCGCCTGAAAGTCGAGATCACCGACAGCGGACCGGGCGTCGCGAATACGCATCGGATCTTCGATCCGTTCTACACGACAAAGCCCGTGGGCAAAGGAACAGGGCTCGGTCTGAGCATCTGCTACGGCATTGTGAAGGAGCACGGCGGTGAGATTCAGGTATCGAATTCCCCTCCGCGCGGTGCCACGTTCACGGTCACGCTGCCGCTGCGCCCCGTGCCAGTTGAAGCGCAGCCGAAGGCCGCTCCGGCGCTGGCGCAGTTCTCCGGAACCGTGCTTTTGGCCGAAACCGAGGAAAGCGTGATTCAGGTTGAGCGCGAAGTGCTGGCTGCCGCCGGCGGCATCCTGCGCATCGCGCGGAGCAGCAGAGAAGCAATCGACCTACTTGAAAGAGACGTGATTGACGCCATTGTCGCTGACGCAGATATGGGGGGCGGATCTTTCCTGACGACCCTGTGTCATTGGATCGAGGCCAACCGGCCGGAGCTGGCGGGGCGCGTCGTTTTCACCACGTCGCAACCGGTCGATCAACTTCCCGATGAATTCCTCAAGTCCGGCTCCGTGCTGCTGCGCAAGCCCTTCCCGCTCGAAAGACTCTCCGAGATCCTGCGGGGGATGTTGGCCGCCCCGGTTCCCAGCACCTCGAAGGCCTGAAGTCTGAATGACTCGACGAAGACGCGAAGCGCCGACAAGACGCCGGGACGATGCAGCGGCTGAAAACCTGCTATGCTGAGCTTTTGTCGTCAGCGGAGGCAAGAATGAGGAGCGCCCTAGCGCTCGTGGCTGTTCTCTTCGGGCTGGCGGCTGCGGCTCAGCAGCTGGCGCCGGCCCCGGCCAAACACACGCCCGTCCAGGTCCGGGCCGAGACGAATCCTGAGTTCTTAAAGGCGGCCGACGAAGTCCTGGACCAGATGAGCGAGATTCTCCATCTGCCGATCAAGGAGCCTCTGAAAAAAAGCCTGCGATCGAAAAAGGAAATTCGGGACTACCTGGTGCGCGAGGAAATCGAAGACCGGACCGACGCCCAGCGATACGCGGATGAGAAATCTCTCGAGGCGTTCGGCCTCATCCCCAAAAACTTTCCGCTCGATAAATTCATGCTGGACGTGCTCACCGAACAGGTCGCCGGCCTGTATGACCCCAAGGCCAAGGAGTTTTACATTGCCGATTGGATTCCCGCGGACGAGCAGAAAGATGTTATGTCGCATGAACTGACGCACGCGCTCGAGGATCAGTCTTTCGACGTGGATCCGTGGATCAAGGCGGCCCGCCCGAACGACGATGCGGAATTGGCCCGCGACGCCGTCAGCGAAGGCACGGCGCTTGCGGCGATGGTCGACTACGCCCTGCGCGACTCGAAAATGAGCGTTCGGGATCTGGCCGATGTTTCGATGGTGATTCGCGCGGGCGCCGTCGCACAGATGAATGAGGATCCGAAGCTGGCGAAGGCTCCCCTGTACATCCGCGATGGGTTGCTGTTTCCCTATCTTGCGGGTACGACGTTTTCGCAGCAGTTCCTGAAGGCGCACACGGGCTGGGCAGACCTGCATCTGCTGTTTGAGCGCCCCCCCCTTTCAACGCAGCAGATCATGCAGCCGGAGTTTTATCTCAAGAATGTGGGTCCCGCCAAGGTCACGTTTTCGGGATGGAGCGGGGTGGCCCCGGCCAACTGGAAACTGCTCGAAGAGAATGTGCTGGGCGAATTTGGCCTTGAGGAAGTGCTAAAGCAGCTTCTCGATAGCGGGCGGGCCGAGGATCTTTCCTCCTCGTGGGACGGCGACCGTTACGCCCTTTTCGAGGATCCGACGTCGAAGAATCTGGGGCTTGTTTTCCTTCTCGCGCTTCAAACGCAGGAAGACACGTTTCGCTTTTTCGGGCAATACAGCGAGGCGCTGGAGAGGAAATACCCGGCGCGGAATCACCTGTACCGCCGCCCGAACTTCTTCCAATTTCAGACCGGCGGGGGCGGCGTATATCTGTACTGTGTCGGTCAGCGATGCCTGAGCGTCGAGGGCGCGACGCGAGAAACGTTTGACGCGATCAACCACACCTTGGGCTGGCCGTCCGCTCCCTCTCCGGCCGAGGCGGTCTCTCCCTCGCTCGCGCAGATTTCCATTCGGTCTGGTCCCGCCTGGCGCTAAGATTCTGCGGTGGCGTTTCTCGAACTCCCGCGGGTTCCCGAACCGGAAGCGATGGACGATTCCGAGGAAGTGGAGGCCTACGCCTCGGCCGCCGAACAGGCGCATCTGGACGCCATCGACGACACCTTCGTCGAGCACTCCGTTCGCCTACTCGCCGGAAAACAACGAGGGCGCGCACTCGACATTGGAACCGGACCTGGCCAGATCGTTATGAAGCTGGCCCGGCGACTGATACTCTGGAAATTCACGGGCGTGGACCGCTCCCAGGCGATGATCGAGCAGGCCAAAAGAAATCTTGCATCCGCAGGCGGAGCGCTGGTTGCGCGTGTCGAATTTCAAGTCGCGGACGGAAACCGCTTGTCTTTTCCCAACGGCACTTTCGATTTCATCATGTGCAACTCGGTGTTGCACCATCTCGCCGAGCCTGTGAGACTGTTTGGCGAAATGGCGCGACTGCTCAAGCCGGGGGGAGCCATCCTGCTGCGCGATCTGCGGCGGCCGGGGCGGTTAGGCTATCCGCTCCACGTCTGGTGGCACGGTCGCCATTATTCCGGCACGATGCGTAGACTTTTTCGGGACTCGGTGCGCTCGGCGTACACGACCGAAGAATTGCAGACGCTGCTTGATTCTTCTGAGCTGCGCGGCGCGTGTGTGTTCGAGCAACGCCCGACGCATATCGGCATCGAACGCAGCTGGAAGAATTTGCCGTAGCCGCCCCGATCCCGAGCGGTTTCTGCCCGAGAGCAGCGGTCAGTCGTTGAAAGAGGCTGCCGCGGCGGCGGATCTTTGAATGACCATCAGGGTTTGGTCATCGGCCTGGCGCGCGCCGGCGCAGTGCTTCTCGACATCGCTCAAGCAGGCCGCAACCAGCTCCTGCGGCGTCCAACCGTACCTTCTGCCCGCGGCCACCGACAGCGCGTTGATTCCGTATTCGTCGCCAGAGGCGCCATGCGCTTCCGAGATGCCGTCGGTGTACAGCAGTAGACTGTCGTTCAGAGTGAGACGAGCCCGAGAAACTGCATAGCGGCTAGTCCGAAACAAGCCCAACGGGAGACCGGTGGCGCCGATCTGCCTGACGCCGTCCTGCGATACCAGCAGGGCCGGGTTGTGGCCGGCGCTGGCGATTTCGATTTCGCCATTGCGGCCGATGCTGCCGCAGATCAGCGTCGCATACTGTCCCGCGATGGTGCTTTCACAGAAAAGGCGATTGGCCATTTCCAACAGTTTGTCGAGCTCGAGGCCGATGCTCGCGAGGCTGCGAAACATCGCGTGGAGGTGCGTCATCAGTAGGGACGCGGCCACGCCTTTGCCGGCGACATCGCCAACCAGAAAGATCAGTTTGCCTTCGGCTGCAGATGGTTGAATCAGATCGCAGTAGTCGCCGCTCACCACTCCGGCGGGTTTGTAACGATAGTGAATGCGCCAGTCGCGGAAGCGCAGGTCCGTTTGGGGCAGCAGGCCGCGCTGGATGCGCGAGGCGAGTTCGAGATCGCGTTCCAGAGCGCGCTGCTCTTCATTGCTCAAACAGTCGAGACAGAGTTGCACGAGTGGATCGGCGATGAGGCGCTCCTTCTCGACCGTCCCCCGGCAACTCTCGCAAATCCCGTAGGTGCCTTCGTCAAGGCGCTGGACGGCGGCATCTACCTGCTGGAGCAGATCGACAAGAGACACCGTCGTGGCAGCTGCCTCGTCGGCCGGGACGACCGAGAGGGCTGTTTGGAGTTCGGCGCGACGCTTTTCCAGTTGCTCGCGCAAATAGGGGTCAGTGACTCCGGCCACGGGTTTTCCCTCCTGGTCCAAGATTCGCTCCCGGTGAGATATCGTGCTATCCGATTCTGACATGGTTTATCCCCCCTGATTGGATTCGGTCGGAGCCGATTTCGATTCCAATTCCGCGGTGTCGAGCAGGGTGCGGCCCCCCTGGCGTTCCAGGCGCGCGAGACGCCGCTGGAACCGCGAGCGCCAGGCTTTGTGCGTGCCCGGGACGAGAGCGCCAGGATGGTTCCTACGGCGGAGCGCGGCCAGGGCTTTGCGAGTTACGATCGCAGCGCGATCGGGATCGCGCAAACGACGCTCGTAGTGAATTGCAAGCTGCTCGTACGCTTCAAGACCTTCAGCCGAGTGGTCGGCCATTTCCCACCACAGCTGGCAGGCCAGATCGTGATCGCCCGCGCGTCGGGCCAGGCGCGCGAGCGACCGGCGCGCCATCCGGCCGGTGGCGGGTGGCAAAGCCGTTGCGAGGGTCCGCTGGTAGAGCTGGCGCGCGCGGACTGCCTCCCCGCGGCGCTCACACAGGCGTGAGAGGCCGAAGATTTCAAGTGGATCACGGCCGTGCCTTTCTGGGTTTTCGAGCAGACAGAGAACGTGTGCGGCGAGGGCGGCGAGGCCCCGCAGATCCATTTGATTGTGAAGAAAAACCGGAACGAGCGGTTCAGCTGGCCCACCGCGCAGATAGTCGAAATAGATTTGCGGAATCAGCTCGGAGACCACGTCGGTGCCGCGATTCCATCCGAGCACATGCTTTTCAAGTTCCCGAAGGCGTACCGAGCCAAGCCGTAGCCGCCAAAGATAGCGCGCGGGGTGCAGCAAATCGATATGGGCGCGTGGCACGGGAGGGGTGATGCTGCGGGTCATGCGGTAGCGCGTCTCCAAAAGCGGCCAGTCGAACGATTTTCCGTTGAACGAGGCGATCACGGGGCGCTCGGCGATGCGTTCGGCGAGCGTGACCAGCACAGAATGCTCCTCGCTTTGTTCGCGCATGAAAAATTGCTCGACTTCGAGGCCGCCCGCGTCCCACCAGGCCACGCCGACGAGAAATGGATACGTTCCGGTGCCACCGGCGAGGCCCGTCGTTTCCGTGTCGAAGAAGAGCCACCTCTGGGGATCGTTCGCGCAGCTTGGTAGAGCCGGCGCGAGCAGCTGCAATACGGAGGCATCAAGACGCTCCGGCGCGGCGCAGAGGCCCTCGGCGGTGGGTCCAGCAAACCATCGATGCACGCAGAGGTGTTCGCCAAAAGGGTTCTGCTTTGGCTGAGCGCCCAGAATCTCGCAAAGACGCTGTGCACCAACGGGCATTTCCGGAGAAAAGCGGTCGGGCGCATCCCACGGATCGACCGAGACGGTGATGGCACGGCGAGCGGCCGGCTGAAGCGCCTTGAGATGCGCGAGCGACTCGATGACGCTCATCGGTGCGTTTCTGTGCATTGGTCGCAAAGCTGATTCAGAATGGCCAGCGCGGCTTGCTTGGCGTGTTCGGTTTTTTCCCCCGCCGGTCCCACGCAGGATGGGCAGCCATTAACGCAGCGGCATCCGACGACCAGTTCGCGCGTGCGGCGCAGCAGAACATCGTGGATGCGGTAAAGCGGCTCGCTGAACCCGATGCCGCCGGGATAGGCGTCATAAAGATACAAGTTCGGCTCGAAGAATTCTTTCCTTCCGTTGGGATCGTTTGTCTCGGGGGTGTAGGGGTGCCATTCGGCTTCCACACCCGGGCTGGGCGGTCGTTCGCCGACCGCTGTGCCGAGGTCGCGTTTGTCACACAGCAGCAGCAGCGTGGCCATGGACTCCAGCGCGTAGAGCAGTCCAAAAACGCCGCGCTGGCGATCGGAGAGTGCGAAGGGTAGCGATCGGAGCGAAGAATGGTCGAGAGTGATCCAGAATGCCGTCGTGTGCATTTCGTTCTCCGGCAGTTCGAGTTTGCCGTCACCGACCGTTTCGTTGGTGGAGAATCTGATTTTCTTGAAGCCGACGACTTGTGAGCGCACCAGCACATCGCCGTGGGAGCGGGAGCCATGGGGGGTGGGATTGCCAACGAGAGATTCCTCCTCGGCAATGGCAAGCACGCGCACCTGCGTGTAGCGAATCGCGTCGGTGTAGTAGTCGACGCGTACCGGCTTGACGTAGGCCTTGCGCTGATCGAAATCCAGACGCTCCACCTGATAGGGTTGCCCCTGATGCAGATAGATCGCTTTCGGGTGGACGGTGGTGAGGGCGGAGGAGAAGTCGACTTCGCCAATGACTTCTTGAGCTCTTGGTTTTGCGCCGGATGTGTCGCCATCGTCTTCGCTGCGAGTTTGAACGATGACGAAATTGTCCGAGGTCACCGAGCGCAGACTGATGGTGTCGGCTGGATAGGCTTCCTGCACCCAGTGCCAGTGGCCGCCACTGCGGTGGAGGTAGCCCGCTTGGACCAGGTGGGCGCAGAGCGCGGGAAGGTCCACACGGCCAAAGGTGTCAGCGGCAGTGATCGGAAGCTCGAAGGCTGCGCACTTCAAATGGTTCACCAGGATTTCCAGATTGTCCGGTTGAATATAGGCGTGCTCGGGAGAGCGTTCGAAGAAGTACTCCGGATGCTGGACGATGAACTGATCGAGCGGCAGCGAGGACGCTACCATCACCGCACAGGAGACCCCGCTGCGGCGACCGGCGCGGCCGGCGCGCTGCCATGTCGATGCAATCGAGCCGGCATAGCCCGCCATGACGCACGAATCCAGCGAACCGATGTCGATGCCCAATTCGAGCGCGTTGGTTGAGACGACGCCGAGGATCTGACCTTCTCTCAATCCTCGTTCGATTTGGCGGCGTTCGGTGGGTAGATAGCCGCCCCGGTAGCCACGGACTGGTTCCGGACCACCCGGTTTGGGCGGATAGGCCTGCTGGAGATAGGTGAGCAGCAGCTCGGTATGGAGCCGGCTGTTGGCGAAAACGATCGTTTGCAGATGGCGGGCGAGAAGCTGCTTGGCAATCAAAGTCGCTTCGTTCAGATAGCTGCGGCGGATGCCGAGATTGCGGTTGACCATGGGCGGATTGTAGAAAACGAAGAGCTTTTCGCCGGCGGGTGCGCCATTTTCATCGACGATCTCCATCTTGCGTTCCGTCAGCTGAGAGCCGAGGTCTCCGGGATTGGCAATCGTTGCGGAGCAGCAGATGAATTGAGGGCGCGAGCCATAGAAGCGTGCGACACGCGCGAGACGTCTGAGGACGTTGGCGAGGTGACTTCCGAAGACGCCACGATAGGTGTGCAATTCATCGAGGACGATATAGCGCAGGTTTTCTAGCAGGCGAATCCATTTGGTGTGGTGGGGCAGGATGCCGGTGTGTAACATGTCCGGATTCGAGAGAATGATGTGGCCGTGCTCGCGAACTGCTTTGCGGGCATCGGCGGGCGTGTCGCCATCGTAGGTGAAGACGCCGAATGAATCGTCCAGGCGTGTGGCGAGGTCGTCGAGCTCGGCGAGCTGGTCTTGGGCGAGGGCTTTGGTGGGGAACAGATACAACGCTCGCGTGTCCGTGTTTTCAACAATGGCATTGAGGACCGGAAGGTTGTAGCACAGCGTTTTCCCCGAAGCGGTCGGAGTGACGACCACAAAATCCTTTCCTGCGCGGGCAAGTTCGCAGGCAGTAGCCTGATGAGAATAGAGCTGGTCGATTCCTTTTGCGCGATAGGCAGCGGCGAGTTGGGGATCAACCCAGGCCGGCAGCGGGCGGAACCGAGCCTCGCGCGCGGGAATGTGTTTGACGGCAACAATTGGGTTGGACCGATCACGGCCGGCCAGCGAGCGGAGGAGATCGTGAAACGTAGCTAGGGTCGAAACGGGCGCGCTCGCCAAGTCCTCGATCAGCGACGACATAAAGCCTCCTGAATCGGTTCGCTTTTTGTTCGCTTAAGCTAGCATAGCGAGTCTGATGCGCGCAAGCACAAGTCTATCTGTCGCCGAATCAATAGATTGCGGACGGTTCGGGGTGCTAGCCGCTGGCTAGAGGCGAGCCGTTTGGGGATCGTGGAGGCGGAAGTGAGCGACCCGAATATGCTTGAATTTTTCGCTTTCCAATCTGTAGATGCACCAGTTCGTGGTGATGTGGTAGACGTCGCCCGCTTTCATGCTGCGGCCGGAGAAGTTCGGATAATCCCGAAAAAAATGGAATTCGCTGTACATCTCGGCCGCCATCATGTTGCCGTCTTGCAGGACGGATTGGACTTCGAGAGCTTCGCGGCAATGCTGGTGCAGGACGACGTATTGCTCGAGAAAGCCGGCGCGTCCACGTCGCGTGATGGGCTGTGCTTGTGGATTGGCGAGCATCGTTGGATATTCGATCACGACATCGGGATCATAGAAGGCCATCACCTCTTCGTAGCGTTTGTGATTGAAGTGATCGATGTACTGAAGAAGTTTTTGTTTGTCCATATGTCGCTCCCACACTCCGCATTGCGCAGATGGAACCTTCCTGCCTTCGCAGACCTCGGGCACCGTCGCCTCGTCTCAAGGGGAAGGTCAGCTCGGACTACGCCCCCGCCCGAACCAACAAAAAAGCTCCTGGTGTCGGACGGCAGCCCAGCAGTTATGAACTCCATCGCCTTTCAATGTTCGCCCGCATCGTAACATAGACAGGCGAAAGCTGGATCGTATCAGCGCGAACACACATTCCTGCCCTTGACACGTCCGCGCCGGATCGCTATAGAGGGTGCATGCCACAATCGATTTTTGTTTTTGACTTCGGCAGCAATGAAGAGGCGGCGCAGCGGGCGCGGCACAAAGTGGACGCCTGGAAGCAGGGTTTCCGGTTGGGCAACAAGATGCTGCTGAAGTTCGAGCGCATCGATGGGTCGGAGGGTGCGACTGCGGAGGAAACCGAACGCCGCAAGTCTGGCAGGAAGAAAGCGGTGCAGGAGAGGAACGAACCGGAGAAACCGAAACATTCCGGCAGCGTTCGATTGCTCGTACGTCTCAGTTTTTCCGACCACGAGAAGCTTTCACACCAGCGGTGGCTCGACCGGATTCCAATCGAGGAGCCGTTCAAATCGGCGAAATCGCAAACGGTCCGCACCGGCGATCCAGAGTTTCCCAGGACGGCCGAACTTTTTGAGTCGCTCGACTAAGTCTAGCCGAATAACGCTCCTGACGGTGCCCGGGCGAAAAAGCGATCGCTCGATCAATCCAAGCAATTCGACACCAGGGCGGATTTATGTAAACAGGCCGATTTGGCTATAATGAGCCGAACATTGGGTGTGACGGCGAACTTCCCAGCGGGGGCGCGCAGGATGGCCTCGCAAACTAAAGTCAAAACAGCCATTTTTGATTCCTCGAAGTACCACGGGCTCGAACGGGATGCGCTCGTGCGCATCTACCGGACCATGTTTCTGTCCCGACGCCTGGATGACCGGGAAATTCAGCTGAAGCGCCAGAACAGAATCTTTTTCCAAATCAGCGGAGCGGGGCACGAAGGCGTCTTGTCGGCTGCAGGACTGATTCTCAGGCCAGGCTACGACTGGTTTTTCCCCTATTATCGCGACCGTGCTCTGATGCTCATGCTGGGCGTGACCCCGTACGACATGTTGCTTGAAGCCGTGGGGGCGAAGGACGACCCCTCATCCGGGGGGCGGCAGATGCCTTCCCATTGGGGAAGCAAGAGACTCAATATCGTACCGAGCGCCTCCGCGACGGGGATGCAGTGGCTTCACGCGGTTGGGGCGGCGGAAGCGTCGCTCTACTACGACCGGTTCCCCAAAGCGCTGGACCAAGCGCGCCAGGCCCCCTTGGGCGATTCTCTGACCCATCACTCTGATGAAATCGCTTATGTTTCCGGTGGAGACGGTTCGACCAGTGAAGGTGAGTTCTTCGAGGCGGTCAACGCGGCCTGCCTACGCCGGGTTCCGGTTCTGTTTCTGATTCAGGACAATGGCTACGCCATTTCGGTGCCGATCGAAGCACAAACCGCGGGCGGAAGCATTTCCAAGCTGGTTTCCCGTTTTCCGGGCCTGATGGTGGAAGAGTGCGACGGGGCAGATCCACTGGAATGCTACGCCGTTTTGAGCCGGACCATATCCTACTGCCGGACGCAGCGACTACCGGCGCTCGTCCACGCCCAGGTAACGCGGCCGTATTCGCATTCTCTGTCAGACGACGAGAACCTGTACAAGACGGCCGAGGACCGCGAAGCGGAGGCGCGTCGTGACCCGATTCCGAGCTTTGGTCTATTCCTGGTGCGCGAGGGTATCCTTGACGAACGCGAGATGGGCGAGATTGAACGAGAGGTCGAACGCGACGTGCTGGATGCGACCGATCGCGCGCTGGCGGCGGAGGCGGCGCCGGCCGATTCGGTCTACGCGGGCGTGTACTCGCCCGATATCGATCCGACGGGCCCGCAGTTTGAGGCCGCGTTGCCGCAGCCCGCTTACAACGGTCCTGGCAAGGCGAAGACCATGGTTGAAATCATCTCCGCGACCCTGGCAGACGAAATGGACCGCGATGAGCGGATTGTTGTTTTCGGCGAAGATGTGGCGGATTGCACGCGGGAGGCAAACCTGGCGCGGGTGAAAGGGAAGGGGGGCGTCTTCAAAGCAACGGCAGGCTTGCAACGGCGATTCGGCTCCGCGCGCGTGTTCAACACGCCGATTGCCGAGGCCGCGATCGTCGGGAGGGCATTCGGCATGGCCGTGCGCGGGCTCAGGCCCGTGCCGGAGATTCAATTTTTCGATTACATTTGGCCGGCCATGATGCAGCTTCGCAACGAGCTTTCCAACATCCGCTGGCGCTCCGCGGGGCATTTCAAGGCGCCGGTGGTGCTTCGGGTGGCGATCGGCGGCTATCTCACCGGCGGCGCGATCTACCATAGCCAGTCCGGAGAAGTGATCTTCACGCACATCCCGGGGTTGCGCGTCGTGATGCCCTCGACGGCGCTCGATTTATGTGGTCTGTTGCGCACGGCGATTCGGTCCGACGATCCCGTGATGATCCTAGAGCACAAGCATCTTTACCGGCAACCGTACAGCCGATCCCCCTACCCGGACACGGCCTTCACGATCCCGTTTGGCAAGGCTCGGGTGGTGCGCGAGGGAACCGACGTGAGCATCCTCACCTATGGCGCTGTGGTGCATCGAGCCGAGGTCGCGGCGGCGGAGTTAGCCAAGGAGAGAATTTCGACTGAGGTCATCGATCTCAGGTCACTCAGCCCGTACGACTGGGAGGCGATTCGGGCCAGCGTTGGCAAGACCAACCGCGTGATTGTTGCCTATGAGGATATGCGGTCGTGGGGCTACGGTGCCGAGATCGCCGCGCGAATCGCGGACGAGCTGTTCGACGAATTGGATGCGCCGGTGCGGCGTGTGGCTGCCACCGATACGTTCTGCGCCTACCACCCGAAACTGGAGCACGCGATCCTGCCGCAAACCGAGGATATCGTCGGTGCGGTGCGGGAGCTGGCGGCGTACTAGTTCGGGGACCGAAACTTTTCCTGGCCATCGATCGTATCTAGTGTGGGGAAGAAAGAAATCGGGAAGCGGGTCGAGCAAGGAGGCTTGCCCATGGTATGCGCGAACTGCCAGCGAGAGATCGCCGAGTACTCGAATTTCTGCTACTTCTGCGGCGCGCCCCAGCATGTGGCCGCTGCCGATCCTCGCCGCCAATCGCGGAGGCTGATGCGCTCGGTTGTCGACAGCAAGATCGCAGGCGTCTGCGGCGGCATCGCCGAGTATTTGGAAATCGATTCCACGCTGGTGCGACTGATCTGGGTGCTGCTGATTCTGATGCCCGTGCCGCTCGTGCCCGCCGTGGTTGGATATTTTGTGGCGTGGATCGTGATGCCCTTGGCGCCCTATCCGGTGCGACAGGTGGAGCCGCCGGCGACAGCCCCGCACTCGACGCCAGCATCCTAGCTCCTGGCCAGCTACGGCTCAATCCCCATTCCTGGTTTTCCTCGAGGGGGAGCGTGCGGCTCCGAAGAACGCCTGATCGAGCGAAACGACCCCCGCACCCAGCGTCACCAGCGTAAAGGCGCTGACGGCAAGCACCAGGGGTGATTCGTAGCTGTGTACGGCCATGGGGTCTTGGACGAGGTGGCCGGCCTTCCAGATCCCAATGGCCAACTCGATGGTCAACAGCAAGGCCGCCACTCGCGTGAACAGCCCTGCGATCAGCATGCACCCGCCGAAGAATTCGATCAGCCCGGAAACATAAGCGAGATAGCCCGGCAATCCCAGGCGCAGGAAAGCCTCGATGGTCTCGCGCGCGTGTCCGAATAGCTTCGGATAGCCGTGATAGATGAAGATCGCACCGAGGGTGAAGCGTAGAAGCAGAAGCGCAAGGGGCTTCAGCTTTTCGAGGCTTTGCACTTGGACCTCTCCGAAACAGGAAACCGCGCTCGTGCCGGATTGTAGCAGAACGGTTGAGGCTCACGCCTTTTGCGACACAGGCGTGGTTTTTTTGGGGCGCGCGGTGCAGTGGCCTTCGTGCGTTGGTGTAAAATTTTGCCTCGGAAGACTTCGGGGATGACGTCCAGCCCGCGCACGATTGGTGTGGTCACAGGAGGGGGCGATTGCCCCGGCCTGAACGCCGCGATTCGCGCGGTTGTGCACGCGGGGAAGAGGCAACATGGATGGAAGGTGGTCGGGATTGTCGACGGGTTCGGCGGACTGATCTGGCCCGAGCAAAGCCGCGAGCTCACATTCGAGTCCACCCGCGGAATTCTGCCGCAGGGTGGAACGATTCTCGGAACTACGAACTCGAAAGATCCGTTCGCATTTCCGGTCGCGGAGAACGGGAAGAGCACGAAACGCGATTTTTCGGGCCGCTGCTTGGAAGGAATCCAGAAACTTGGAATTGAAGCTTTGATCGTCATCGGCGGCAACGGAACGCTGAGCATCGCCGAGCGATTCGTGCAGCTGGGAGTGAAGGTCGTCGCCATACCGAAAACGATCGACAACGATCTGCAATGCACCGACGTCACGCTGGGGTTCGATAGCGCGCTGCACATCGCGACCGAAGCAGTTGACCGTCTCCACAGTACGGCGGAAAGCCATCATCGCGTGATGATCGTGGAGATGATGGGGCGCGATGCCGGCTGGATCGCGCTGCATGCCGGAGTAGCCGGCGGCGCAGATGTAATCCTTGTCCCCGAGATTCCGTTCACCATCGAAAACGTGTGCGAGGCAATCTGCGAACGCGAGCGGTTGGGCCGAACGTTTTCCGTGATTGCGATCGCCGAGGGCGCCAGAGTGCCCGAGCGTGACGGAGCCGGGAAACCGCCGCCGAGGATCGAACCGGGTCAGGCGGCCGACGCACTCGCCAAGGCAATTCGGGAACGCCTCGACAAAGAGGTGCGCTTCACGGTGCTCGGCCACTTGCAGCGGGGCGGAAGTCCGAGTCCTTTCGACCGTACGCTCGCGGTGCGTTTTGGAGCGGGCGCGGTCGAACTTGTCGAACGAAATGGATGGGGGCGGATGATGGCGCTGCGCGCCGCCAAAATCACCTCGGCACCTCTGGCAAAAGCGATTGATCCGATCCGCCTTGTGGACCCTCAGGACGAAGTGCTCGAAGCGGCGCGGGCCGTGGGAATTCGCTTTGGGGACGTAACCTAATGCGCAAGATTCTGATTGGATTTCTGGTTGTGCTGGCAATCGGTGTGACACTCTATCTTCGGTTTCGCCGCCCATCGAGTCCTCGAGAAGTGGCCTATGCGGGCAGTCGCGAAGTGACGCTCTGGAGCACGACCGCACAGGTTCGTGAACCGGTGGCGACGGCGAAATACGGAGACCGTCTCGACGTTCTGGCTCGATCAGAGGATCAAGTGAAGGTTGAAACGACAAGCGGCTCGGTGGGTTGGATCAATGAAACCGATTTGCTTTCGGCCGATTTATGGCAGAGGGCCAGCGACCTGGAAGCGATGGCCGCGAAGTCGCCTGTCCAGGCCCGTGGTCATACCCACGCGATCAGCAATCTCCATGTGGAAGCCGGCCGCGAGTCGCCGCGCATTCGGCAGCTCAACAAAGGCGTTCCGGTGGAGCTGTTTGCGCGCAAGGTCGTGGAGGAATCGGCGACGCCTACGGCCGCTGCGGCTGACGAGAAGAACGCGGTTCAAGGTACCGGGTCAGCCTCTCCAGGCAAAAAGGAGGATTGGTGGCTGGTCAGCGCTCATCTCTCCGATCAGACATCCGTTGCGGGATGGATGCTGGGGCGGTTCGTCGATTTGGATGTGCCCGCCCCTTTGCCAGATTACGCGAGTGCCGCCGCAATGCACATCGTGGCCTGGTTCGAACTGAATCGCGTGGCCGACCGGTCGGCGGGATCGAAGCCTCAATATCTTCTGGTGGGCACTCGAGGCCCTGAGGGGCAGACGTGCGATTTCACGATGATGCGCGTCTTCACCTGGGGCCAGCGGAAACAGCGCTACGAGACGGCCTACGTGGAAAGCAAATTGTGCGGCACGTTACCGATGAATCTGAAGGAGCCAGCCATGCCGGGCGGAGACATTATTTTCTCGTTTGAGGACTCTAGCAGCGGAACGCCCGAGCAGCGCACCTATCGAATGGAGCGCACCGCCGTAAGACGCCTGCGAGAGGGCCAGTCGGAGCCCGGCCAGCGAAAGCATGCCCATGGATAGCGCGAACCAGTCCATTTCTGTGCCCCCAAGTCCGAAACGCCCCAGGTGTTGGTCATTGGCGAGGCGCCCGCCTGCCGCGAGCACGGCTGTGGGAATTCTGATAGCTGCTATCTCATTCGCGGGATGCTCGCAAGTTCAAACCGAGGCGCAGTCGCAGGCGGCTAAGCTTGCGTCGGTTTCCTATATCGGTGCCTGGGGCGTGAAAGGCGACGGCCCCGGACAGTTGAGCGATCCGGTGGCCATTGCTACCGATTCTGTCGGCGACGCGTATATCGTGAATGCCGAAAATCGCTATGTCGAGAAGTTCGACCGCCGCGGGACACCCCTTTTGGCGTTTGAAGAAGTCAGCTTGAAACACCCGCAAGCGATCACGGTGGATGGTGGGGGTGCGATCTACGTGACCGATTCGGCGCGCGCCAGTGCCACCGTCTTTCTCCCGACCGGGGATCGCTATCGCGAGATCCGCTTAAGAACCCGTTCGAGCCTGGAAGATAGCTTGGGCGTGGCGGTCGAAGACGACGGGACCATCCATATTCTCGACACCGATGCTGGGAGAATATTCACCTACACTTCTCGGTTTAGCCTGCTTCGTGCTTGGGTGCCGACCGCCGAAGGTCCGAGTGCCAAGGTGCGAGCCAAGGCTGTCGCCAATGGATTTGACGGCTTTCTGTATGTGGCGGATCCAGAGGCGAATCGCATTTTGCGTTTCACCGGCGATGGACGCTTCTTTGCGGCCCTGAACGCCGATGTGGACGGATCGAGCCGGCGCCTGGGTGATCGAATCGCGGTGGGCCGTGGCTACGTTTTCGCAATGGATACCGACGGGCGCGTGCTGCATGTGTTTTCAACCGACGGCCGGCCGGTGCTCGATGCCGATCTCTCTGCCGAGCTGGGACCGGCAAAAAGGCTGGCGCCGGCGCTGGCGGTCAGTCCGCAGCAAGAGCTTCTCGTGCTGGACGCCCCGCAGGCACGAGTTCTTCGTTACCGGCTGAACTTCTGATACCTTCTTGCTGTTCTCCTTTCGAGGGGAGTTCCTTCCCATGCCGCTACTACTGACGGAAGCCGACGTAAAGGCGATTTTGACGATGCCGCTGGCGATGGAGCTCGTGGAGACCTCTTTCCGACGGCTCGCAGACGGCACGGCGGTTTGCCACCCGCGCCGGAGGCTTCGCATGGCTGGGAAGGGCCTAATGAATTACATGGCTGCCTCGGATTGCGCGGGCGGCTTCATGGGACTGAAGATTTACACAGTGTCTCCGACCGGGGTGCGCTTTGTGGTGTCGCTGTTTAGTGCACGTTCCGGCGAAATGTGCGCACTGATCGAGGCCGATTACCTCGGGCAGATGCGAACCGGCGCGGCCAGTGGTGTGGCGACGCGCGTGCTGGCGCGAAGCGATGCCGCACGGGTGGGAATTGTCGGGACAGGACTGCAGGCGCGCACGCAATTGCAAGCGGTGGCGCTTGCCAGAAAACTCGAGTGGATACGTGTCTTTGGCCGTGACGTCGCCAGACGAGAGGAGTTCGCCAAACAGATGAAGGCAAGCTTGGCACTGCCCGTTACGGCTGTTTCCTCAGCGGAAGAGGCTGTGCGAGGCTCCGATATCGCGATTACGGCGACCAGTGCGGGCCGAACCGTGCTGGAGGGGCGGTGGCTTGCGCCCGGCATGCACCTCAATGCGATCGGATCGAATTTTGCCGAAAAGCAAGAGCTCGATGCGGAGGCGGTGAACCGCTCCGACGTGGTCGCTGCCGACTCGATTGAGCAGTCAAAAATCGAGGCGGGAGACTTGATCCAAACGTTCGGCACGGATACGTCCCGGTGGGCGAGCGTACGCGAGCTTGCGGACATTGTGGCGGGCCAAGCGCCGGGCCGCACGAATCAAAATCAGATCACGCTTTTCAAATCGAACGGAATCGCGGTTGAGGATGTGGTGGTCGGAGGCAGGGTCTACGAGATCGCCCGCCAGCGCGGCTTGGGGCGCGAAGTTCCGATGTGGCAGGAGCTGGCTTCGGCTCAGGCGTGAGAGGTGTTGCCGGGGCGCGCGCGGCGGAGGTGCTTGACGAGCGCATCGTGCAGTCGGGCGCGCGTTGTGGGGGGAAGCGGGGCTGGCTCGGAGTTGCAAAAAATATCTATGGTCTGTTTGGTCGTGTCCACCACGACGCGACAGTCCTTGCACTCCCCTAGGTGTTGTTCGATCGATGTGCGCAGACATGGATCCAGCGCTTCGTCCAGGTAATCCGCCAATTCCTTTACGATGTCTTTACACTTCACGAATTTGTCCCTCTCCGAAAATACTGATTCAACCTTTGGCGCAACTTCAACCGGGCCCGTAGGAGTCGAGATTTCACCGCCGGCACGGAAAGTCCCAATGCCTCGGCTGTTTCCTCCGTGGATAATTGTTCGATGTCGCGCAGCTGGAAAACGATTCGAAACGGTGGATCGAGTTCGCTGATTACTCGGGAGAGAATCTCCGAGAGCTCGGTCTGCTCGTACCGCTCCATGGGAGAAGGACCCCAATCCTCAACCTCACGGGGCATCATGTCCTCGCCCGTGTCAATCTCATCGTCGAGCGACACCACATTGGAGCGCCGCCTGCGGAGTTTCATCAAGGCCTGGTTGACGGCGATGCGCACCAGCCAAGTGTAGAACCTGGAGTTGCCTTCGAACTCGCCCAGGTGCTCGAAGGCCTTTAGAAACGCCTCCTGCATGGCGTCTTCCGCATCCTCGCGATTTTGCGTGATGTTCTGGGTGAGGCGAAAGATCTTGCGTTCATAACGACTGACGAGAGTCTCAAACGCAGACACGTCCCCAGCCTTGGCCCTCGCGACAAAGACCGGCTCATCGGCCTTGACGACCTGCGAAGGCAGCGGGTGGGCGGGCACCGGGTCGAGTTTGGGCGAATTCATGGGGGATTTTCCGCTAAGAAAGAGTAGCACAGCTTTCGAGTCCTCGCTGGCGGGAATGTATTATGATAGCGGACGAACACGCGCGGGGGCGTGCGGTTCGAGCGCGCGACGGGCGCGCTCTGAGGCCATCCTGCGGCGAAGCTAAGCGGCACATGAAGACGCTGCCCGATTACTTGCGCAAAGGGATGAAGATGATCTTGGTGGGCGCCAATCCAGGCGACCGTTCGGCGCGTGTAGGGCACTATTACGCCGGCAGGAACAACCACTTCTGGCCGATCCTGTACGACTCGGGCGTGATTCCCGAGCCGATCGGCTACGAAGATGATCGGCGGATGGTCGAATTCGGGATCGGCATGACCGATTTGGTGAAAAGGCCCACGCGTGGTATCGACGAGATCGAGCGGCAGGAATTCGCCGAAGGGCGCGTGCTGCTGGCACAGAAACTCGAGGACTTGCGTCCGAGAGTGATCGCTTTTAATGGAAAGATCGTGTTCGAGAAGTTCACGGGCCGACCTTGCAAGCTGGGCCTGCAGAAGGAACGGCTCTATGGGGCGCACGTTTTTGTCCTTCCCTCGACGAGCGCACAGAACGCGGGAACCAGTCTGAGCGTGAAAAAGCGATACTTCAAGCAACTGGCCGCTCTGCTAAAGAGCCTGAAGGACTAGCCTGGTCGATTGCTACTCGGAGGCAAAGTTGCCTATGGGTCAAACGACTCCCGTTGCCGCTCCTCTGGTGCTGGAGGATCGCTCCGGTGCCGTGACCACCTTGCGTTTGAACCGTCCGGAGAAACTGAACGCGCTCAATCCCCCAATGGTCGAAGAGTTGGTACACGCCCTGTTGCGCGCCTCCGACGATCGGTCCGTGCGCGCCGTCGTCATCACCGGGGCGGGGCGCGGTTTCTGCTCGGGCGGCGACATTCATTACATTCACGAAGCGAGGGCGCGCAAATCCGCGCGTGACTTTGAGGTGCTGCTCAACCTGGGCAAGGAACTGATTCTGGCCATCGCGACGATGCCGAAGCTGGTGATCGCGGCGGTGAACGGGGCGGCGGCGGGCGGCGGTATGAGCTTGGCACTGGCGTGCGATTTGCGCATTGCCTCCGATCAGGCCATGTTCAAGCAGGCTTTTGCGCAACTGGGTCTCTATCCCGATCTTGGAGCCACGTTCTTTCTCCCGCGGTTCGTGGGACTTTCGCGTGCCTCGGAGTATTTCTACACATCGGAGCGCCTTTCGGCAGAGGAGGCGCGGCGGATCGGAATGGTGTATGCGATTTATCCGCACGATCGGTTTGAGGCCGAGGTCAGAAAATTCGCCGAACAGATGGCCGCGGCACCCCCCCTGGCCTACCGCGACGTGAAGCGCACCATGATCAGCGAAGCCCATCGCGCTTTGGAGCAGACCATCGAGGAGGAGAATCGGCTCCAGATTCACTGCTTTCTCTCCGAAGATTGCGCGGAGGGTCTTTCGGCGTTCCTGGAAAAGCGCCCCCCGCAGTTCCGCGGGCACTGAGATCAAATCTGGGCAAGGCGGAGTCGGAAGGATTCTGTTTGTAGATACGCGCGAGACGTGGGAGCATGAGAACTCAACCGTCGCGTGTTGTGCGGCCAAAAAGCGGAGGAGGGTAGATCGACCATGCCCATCAGGAAGGCGCGCGCTCGGACCCGGCTCCGAAGGAAAGGGAAAGTCATTCAATTTCTGCACAAACCGAGCTGTTCGTCGTGCCGGAAGGCGCGCAAGTATTTGGAGAGGCGCGGATTTCAACTCTATTTTCGCGATTTAACTAAGCAGAGGTTAACCGCCGCGGAACTGGAAAAACTGATTGGAAAGCGCGATTACACGGAGTTTTTGAACAGCCGCACCGAACTGTTCCGCAAGCGGGATATGGCCGAACACCCGCCTTCGCGAAAGCAGGCGATCCACCTGATGTCGCAGGAGCCGAACCTCATTCGTCGGCCTGTGGTCGTTGCGGGAGGGCGTGTCGTCGTTGGGTTTGACGAAAACGGCATGGCCAGGCTTTAGACCGTCACTCGGGCATCCAAGCACCTTTCGTCGCACCGGCTGAAAAGAAGCTCTGCGCATGGATCTCCGGGGGAAAATCGAAATTCTCGAAGGCGACCTTACCGAGATGGCGACCGACGCCATCGTAAACGCCGCCAATAACGATCTAAAGCTGGGTGGAGGCG
>Ga0187783_10000317_pt1 | contig 35537 bp, 32 predicted proteins | sample 1015_SJ02_MP02_2_FD_132471 | JGI IMG/M metagenome (GOLD analysis project Ga0187783, IMG submission 132471) | Tropical peat soil microbial communities from peatlands in Department of Meta, Colombia - 1015_SJ02_MP02_20_MG | ecosystem: Environmental > Terrestrial > Soil > Wetlands > Peat | place... | reverse complement strand
CAGCTTGGGCATCTTTTCCACCTCGACCAAGCACATGCGGCAGGCGGCGCACAGTGTCAATCCGGGGTAGTAGCAGAACGACGGGATTTCGATGCCTTGCGTCTTGGCCGCGTCGATGACCAGCGTTCCCGGTGAAACTGACACGGGCCTTCCGTCGAGGGTGAACGTGATCTGCGTGGGATCTGCCATGACCAGTCCTAATGCGCCGCCTGAAGCACGTCGGCGGCCTTGTACGCACACTTGCCCTGCAAATGGTCCTCAAACTCGTTGCGCCACTTTTCCACGATGCTGATCGTCGGTAGGGCGGCTGCGTCGCCGAGCGGGCAAAAGGTTTTCGCCAACATGTTTTTCGAAAGCTCGTCAATGAGCGGAATGTCCTCGGCTCGACCGCCACCCTGGTGAAAACGGTCGAGCATTTTTCGCAGCCAAGTAGTGCCTTCGCGGCAGGGAATGCACCAGCCGCAGGACTCGTGTGCGTAAAAGTGCATAATCCGGCGCGCCACGTCCACCATACAGGTGTCTTCATCGATGATTACGGTACCGCCTGAACCAAGCATCGAGCCCACTTGGGCCACCGAATCGAAGTCCATGGCGACGTCGATTTCGTTGGCGGAAAGCAGCGGGCACGAGGTCCCTCCCGGAATCACCGCCTTGAGCCTCTTGCCACCGCGCATGCCCCCTGCCACTTCTTCGATCAAGCGTCGCAACGGAAAGCCGAGCGGCAGCTCGTAGATTCCCGGGCGATTCACATGACCGGAAATCGCATACAGGCGCGTTCCGCCGTTTCTTGGTGTTCCAAGATTTGCGTATGCTTCACCTCCCATGCGAATCACCGCCGGCACTGTGCTCAGTGTTTCTGCGTTGTTGATCACCGTCGGGCAGTTATAGAGCCCCACGACCGCCGGAAACGGCGGACGAATTCGCGGGTAGCCGCGCTTTCCCTCCAGCGACTCCATCATGGCCGATTCCTCGCCGCATTCATAGGCGCCCGCACCGGTGTGTGTGGAAAGGTCGAAATCGAACCCGCTGCCGAGGATGTTTTTGCCCAGATATCCCCTGGCGTACGCTTCGAAAATCGCCACGTCCATGATCTGAATGATGTAGCGGTACTCACCGCGAATGTAGATGAATCCGCGGTTTGCTCCGACCCCGCGGCCCGCGATCACCATACCCTCGATCAATTGGTGAGGGTCCATTTCCATCAGCGGTCGGTCCTTACAGGTGCCCGGCTCCGATTCGTCCGCGTTGGCAAGGATGTACTTGGGCTTATCGGTATCCTTGGGAACGAAACCCCACTTCATGCCGGTCGGAAAGCCTGCACCGCCGCGTCCGCGCAGGTTCGACTTCTTCACTTCGTCGATGATCTGGCCAGGGCTCATGCGGCGGAGCGCTTTTTCGAGGGCTTGATAGCCCTCGTGTTCCAAATACACCTCGATCTTGCGCGAATCACGAATGCCAAACCGTTTACTGATCACAGCCACTTCGGCGGGAAGCCGCTCGTGTACCGAACCGGAGGTCCGTGGAACCGGCGATGGCTGCTTGCCCTGCTCGAGTTGCTCGAAAAGCGCGTCGACCTTGTCCGGATCGAGATTTTCGTAGAAGTCATAATTCACTTGGATTGAGGGCGCGCCCGTGCATGCTCCCATGCACTCGACTTCTTCCAGGGAAAACGTGCCACTGGGTGAGACTTCTTTATTTCCGATACCAAGCCGCTTCTGCACGTGTTCGTAGAGCTCGTTGCCGCCGCGCAACATGCACGAAATATTTGTGCAAACCTGGATGTGATAGCGCCCGGCTGGTTTGCGCCGCAGCATAGAGTAATAGGCGAGCGTCTCTTCAACCTGGATCGTATTCAACTCGAGGCGCCCGGCAATCTCCTCTAGAATCTTGTCGCCGAGAAAGCCGAAATGGTCCTGCGCGTAGAGCAGCATGGGAATGAGCGCCGAACGCTTGACCGGATAGCGTCCCACCAGATCGTTGAACTTTGCTTCCAGATGCGGCGGCAGTTCCATCTAGCGGTCCACCTCTCCCAGCACGATATCGGTCGTGCCGATGCAGGTCACCGTATCCGCAATCAGTCGCCCCTCACACAGCAGGGGTAGCGCCTGTAAATTCACAAACGACGGGGCGCGAAACTTTACGCGGTACGGTTTGGGGGAGCCGTCGCTAGCCATAAAAACACCCAATTCGCCACGCGGCGATTCAATCGCCTGATATACCTCTCCCGGAGGTGGAGCGAAGCCCTCGGTGAACATCTTGAAATGGTAGATCAATCCTTCGATGGAGGTCTTCATTTCCTCGCGCGAGGGAGGAACAATGCCAGGCATCTCGGCGCGGAACGGCCCCTCGGATGGAATCTTGTTCAGCGCCTGGCGAATGATCTTGAGGCTCTCGCGCATTTCCGCGACACGCACCTTGTACCGCGCGTAGGAATCACACTCTGTCGCTGTCTTCATCTCGAAATCGAACTCGTCGTAGCTGGAATACGGAAAAACCTTGCGGATGTCATACGGCACACCGCTCGCGCGCAGTAGCGGTCCGGAAACGCCCATGGCGATGGCGTCCTTTGCGCTCAAGTAGCCCACGCCCTTGGTGCGCGCGATCCAGATGCGATTTTCCGTAAGCAGCTCTTCGTACTGATCGATGTGCCCGGGCATCAAATCGATCAAACGCTGGACCCTTTCCAACCATCCAGGGGGTGGCTCGAGCGCGAGACCGCCGATACGGAAGTAGCTGGTCATCATCCGCTGGCCGGAGACGTACTCCAGAATCTTCAAGATCTCTTCGCGTTCGCGGAAGCAATAGAGGAAAACGGACATCGCGCCCAGATCGATGGCGTGCGTCCCCAACCAGACCAGGTGCGAACCGAGGCGAGTCAGCTCTGTGAGCAGCACGCGGATGTATTGCGCGCGCTTGGGAACCTCGATCTCAATCAGCTTTTCAGCGGCCAGGCAGAATGCAAGATTGTTCGACAGGGGCGCAAGGTAATCGATGCGGTCGGTAAGTGTAATGCACTGGGAGTAGGTCTTGTCTTCGCAGGATTTTTCGATTCCGGTGTGCAGATAACCGATCACCGGCTTCGCCTTGAGGACAGTTTCTCCATTGAGTTCCAAGATCACACGGAGCACTCCGTGCGTCGACGGGTGCTGCGGCCCCATGTTGAGGACCATCGGCTCGGTAGGGCCGGCGGCCGTTTCGATTGTAGTCATGACTCGGACGCCTCATTCACGACTAGCGGTATCCTTCGACTGGATAATCTTTCCGAAGCGGGTGTCCTTCCCAATCGTCTGGCATCAAAATGCGTGTCAGATCAGGATGACCCTCGAACCGAATGCCGAAGAGATCGAACGCCTCGCGCTCATGCCAATTCGCTGTCGGCCAGACCGAAGTCACCGACGTCACCGCGGGTTCGGAACCCGGTAGCCTCACCCGGAGCCGCAGCCGCTCTTTGCGATGCAGCGAGAGCAGGTGATAGTTCAATTCGAAGCGCGGTTCCAAGGGAAAGCGATCGACCGGGGTGAGGTCGGAAAGATACGAGAAGCCTAGATCCGGCTGGCCGAGGAGAAACTCCGAGACCTTGAGCAGATGCTGTCGAGGGACAACGACAGTTGTTTCGCCCCTGAAATCAATTACTTCGGCGACAGCCTGCGGGTCCCAGTCCCTGAGCCTCTGCACTACAGGGTTTTTCCCAGCTTCCCGTGATTCCACTTTGTATGAATCCGATTCCAGGCGGGGCGCTTACTTACTCCAGTCGAGCGCCCCCTTCTTCCAGAGGTAAATGTATCCGACCAGCAGAATCATAATGTAGAGCAACATCTCCACAAAGCCAAAAACCTTCAGGTCGTGGTAGACGAGCGCCCAGGGGTAGAGGAAGATGGCCTCGATATCGAAGAGAATGAAAATCAGGGCCACCATGTAGAAATGCACCGAGAATGGTTGCCGCGCGTCGCCCGTGGGACGAACCCCGCATTCATAGGGCTGCTGTTTCTCACGCGAAGGCTTGCGTTGGCCGACCACTGAGGAAACTGCGATCAGCGCTCCGGAGATCAAGGCCGCCAGTATAAACATGAGCAAGAGCGGCCCGTAACTGTCGAGGTAGTTGCTGCTCATTCGAATCCCGTTGCTATAATAACGTTCGAGAGCACGTGGGTCAAATAAACGGACGTGCGTTTGAGGACTCACGAATTGGCAATGTGAGTGCGGAGAAGACCACCGCTCGATGAGTTCGGGATACAACACCGATGTGCAAGTGGGCGATCAGCTGTTCCACGTCCAAACCGAAGACCGCGGCCCCAGCCACCCTGTCATCGACACCGCGATTTACCTCCAGGGGCGAGTCGTACACCGTCATTCAACCAGTTATGAACATCTGACCGCCTCGATCGAATTCAGTGAAGACGTCCTACACAGGCGTGTGGCCGAGCAGCACCGCTACGTATTGGAGGAGTTGCGCGCCGGCGCTCTCTCGGCCGAAATCGCTCAGGCAACGGGGCCCGTGCCGCCGGCCGCCGCGATCCAAGTGCGCTTGCTCAACCCAAAATCATGGCTCTCGGCGGGGCACGTCTCGCTCGACATCGAAATCGTGCGCCGCCTCGACAGCGAGCCACAGCCCGCCGTCGAGGTCGAAGCCTCGATTGAAGGGGCCTTGCAGAACGGGCCTCGTCGAACCACGAGCGATCAGCATGGCCGCGCGCGAATCGAGTTTCCTCTGCCGCCCCTCGGCAAGGGCGATCTCGCACTTATCATCCGCGCGATGACAGACGGCGCCAAGGATGAGATTCGCTTTTCGATGCGCTCGCGCCGTTCCCGTCCGCCTGCGGGAGTCCCGCAGGGCTAACCGAGCCTCACGCAAAAATGAAAGTCACCATCAATGGGGAGCGTCACGAAATTCCCGACGGACTGAACGTGGTCGCACTCCTCGAGCACCTTGGCATGCGAGCCGAGCGGGTCGCTATCGAGCGCAATTTTGACATCCTTCCCCGCGCCGAGTGGCCGAGAGTTCAAGTAGCGTCGAATGACAACTTCGAAATCGTTCACTTTGTCGGCGGTGGTTGAAGACTCGCCCCATCGGTGCGGCCAAAAACTCTACGAGTCCGAGAGCAAGTGCCCTAGCCGGTGCTGCTTCGTGCGCAGGTAGGCGCGTGAATGATGGCTCGTAGGCGGCCGACAGGGAACCCGTTTCACGACGCGGATGCCGCCGCGCTCCAACTGCCTGATTTTGTCGGGATTATTCGATAGCAGCCGCACCGACCGCACGCCCAGAGCTTTCAGCGCCGCCGCCGCGAAGTCGTAATCGCGCGAATCGGCCGCAAATCCAAGCCGGCGATTGGCTTCGACCGTATCGAGGCCCTGGTCCTGCAGTTCGTAGGCCTTCAATTTGTTGAGGAGCCCGATGCCGCGGCCTTCCTGCGCCAGATAGAGAACGATGCCCGCCGGCTCCTTGGCGACCTTGCGGAGTGAAAATTCCAGCTGCGCCCGACAGTCGCAGCGCTGCGACGCAAACACATCGCCCGTAAGGCACTGCGAGTGCACCCGTACCAGAGGAGCGGCTCCTTGCTTCACCCGCCCGTGCTGGATCGCTACGGCCTCCTCACTTGGCTTTCTGCCTTGAATCCCGAAGACGGTGAACCGCCCAAAGCGTGTCGGCAGTTCCGCCCGCGCCACCACCCGTGCTCCTTCCACCTGCTTTCGACCCTTCATATGAAACTTCAGTATAGCAGGCCCCCCGGGCACTCCTGCTCTGATCAACTCCATGACTTCGTTGGTCTTTCGAGGCCAGGAGCGGCGGCGCCGCAATATCGCTTGCAGATTGCAAGTCAATCTGCTAGCGTTCCCCCCGTCGTGCTCCGCCGAGCAAAGCCAAGGCGCCGTTCAGACTGCCCGGTTAGCATTTCGCTCGAGATCCTAGGAGATCGCTGGTCACTGCTGATCGTTCGCGATTTGATGGTTCGCGGCCTCCGCACGTTTAAACAATTCCAGGAGTCGGGTGAGGGGATTGCGACGAACATCTTGGCTGACCGCCTCCGCAAGCTCAAATCGGGAGAAATCATCACGGCGGAAATCGACCGAACAGATCGAAGACGGGTGAGCTATCGTCTGACGGAGAAAGGAGTCGGTCTTGCACCGGTCCTTTTGGAACTGCTCGTCTGGGGTGCGCGGCATCAAAATTCCGGTCCGTGCGGGGCGATCGAGACGATGGCAGACAATCGCGAGCAGATCCTTAGAGAAGTCCATCGGCGCTGGAGGGAACGCGACCCCAACCCTTTGCAGGTGGAGGGTGAGTGGCGCTTGCCGTGAAACGATCGGAAAAAAAAGAGGCTAAGGAGCAAGCGATGAGCAAAGTACGCGTATTGGTCGGAACACGCAAGGGCGCATTTATTTTGACCTCGGATGGAAAGCGCGAAAAATGGGAGGTTGCTGGTCCGCACTTCATAGGTTGGGAGATCTACCACGTCAAAGGGTCCCCGGCAGATCCCGATAGACTCTATGCCTCGCAAACCAGCGGTTGGTTCGGTCAGATCATCCAGCGCTCGAGCGATGGCGGCAAGACTTGGGAGACTCCCGGGGGTGGCATGACCATGGCCGCTGGCCGCATGCCGGCTGGCGAAAGCAACAAGTTCGTCTACGATGCTTCTCCGGAAACCGGGAGACCCCTGACTACACATCAATGGTATGACGGCACGCAGCACCCGTGGGAATTCAAGCGCGTTTGGCACCTCGAACCTTCCCTGACCGATCCCGATACCGTGTATGCTGGTGTGGAGGACGCAGCGTTGTTTCGGTCGACCGACGGCGGGAAGTCCTGGCATGAAGTTGCCGGCTTGCGCGGTCATGGCACAGGCCCCAGTTGGCAGCCTGGGGCCGGAGGCATGGGCTTGCACACGATTGTTCTCGATCCCTCAAATCCTAAAAGAATGTTCGTTGCCATCTCCGCCGCAGGTGCCTTCCGCACTGATGACGACGGAAAAACTTGGCTGCCGATCAATCGTGGGCTGAAGTCACCTTATCTGCCCGACCAAACGGCCGAGGTCGGCCACTGCGTCCACCATATGGCCATGCATCCAGCGCGCCCGGGCGTTCTCTATATGCAAAAGCATTGGGACGTCATGCGGACGGATAACGCAGGTGATTCGTGGCAGGAAATCAGCGGCAATCTGCCCACCGATTTCGGGTTCGTGATCGATGTGCATGCACACGAACCGGAGACGATCTACGTCGTACCGATCAAGAGCGATTCCGAGCACTTTCCGCCGGAGGGCAAGCTACGCGTCTACCGCAGCCGGACCGGCGGTCATGACTGGGAGCCGCTCAGCAAAGGGTTGCCGCAAGCCCACTGCTATGTGGACGTGCTGCGCGAAGCGATGGCCGTCGATTCACTGGATTCATGCGGCGTTTACTTTGGGACCACCGGCGGGCAAGTGTACGCTTCGTCGGATGCCGGCGATAGCTGGAATTCGATTGTCCGCGATCTGCCGGCCGTGCTGTCCGTGGAGGTACAGACGCTGGCGTGATCGGTCGGTCCGGCTCCCTGTAAAAGGCGAGCCGGGGCCTGCGCGGCGGTGGCGATGAACCAGATCCAAGTGATGCTTCCGCAACATCTCCGAACCCTGGCCCGCGTGGAGGGCGAGGTACATCTTGAAATTGAAGGCACAGCCACGCTGCGCTCGGTTCTCGATGCTCTCGAAGCCCGCTATCCCATGCTACGCGGGACGATCCGCGACCACGTAACGCTCGAGCGGAGGCCGTTTTTGCGTTTCTTCGTCTGCGAAGAGGACTGGTCCCACAAGTCCACCGACACCCCCTTGCCCGCAGCTGTATCGTGCGGAAAGGAGCCGCTTATGGTCGTCGGCGCGATCGCCGGGGGCTGACCGAGACGACGGCCGCCGGGATTACTCCAGTTCCTGGACTCGGCGTTGTAGATCCCGGGCGATCTCGTTCGGATCTTGACTGGAGAAGCGAACAGGCGGCCCGATGGTCACCTTCACGTGTCCCGGGCGCGCAATGGTGCGATTTTTTTGTTTCAATTCAAATAACCCATCAAGCCGCATCGGCACTACGGGAATATTGAGCCCGGCGGCCAGAAGTCCGATTCCCGAACGAAACGGGGCCAACTTCCCGTCTGTTGTGGTCAGTCCCTCCGGAAAAATTAATACGCTCCACTTCCGATCCACGAGATCGCCCACAAAGGAGAAGCTACGCAAGAAGCCCGACTCTTTGGGCATGGGAAAGATGTTGAAAAAAGTGAGGACCAGAGGATAGCTGAGGCGTTCGGTGAGGCGTTCGAAGAAGCCAAGTGTTGGGGCCGGCCGCCGCATCTCCGCCAGTCTTTCACCGCGCATCGCCGTCGCGAGCCGGTGCCGGAAACGCCGAGGCAGCGCCGCCAGAATCCATCCGATGTCCACATATGTCACGTGATTGGAAATCACCAGCACAGGCCCCTCGACTCCCTGCAGATTCTCCCTGCCGCGTATGCGGGGTGCGGCGAGCAAGTACGTTGCCGGCCAGACCAGTAAATAGTAGGCCGCCAGCCGCACCGCCGTAATCAGCCAGCTTTGGGGCCAGCGTGGGAAGAGGTGCTCGCGTGGGGTGGCCTCTGGCTTGCGAACCAATTGTTCGAGCTCAGCGATCGAGGTAACCTGCGAAAATTTCGCTTCGCTCAGATTCACCTGATAGCGATCCTCAATCGCGCTCATCAGCTCGACTCGATCCAGCGAGCTCATGCCCCCCAGAGCGTCGCGGCCGTCACCCGGAGGCGCCGATTTGGCTGCGCGCGCGGTCATCTGGGCCACGACATCGGCAACCGACGTTGCGCGTTTTGCTTGGGTCGTGCCGCGGAGCCGTGCTTGGGCCATCGCACGGATCGGTGGAAGGGCTGGTTTCTGCGTGGGCGTGCGCGGAAAATCAGGCTCCGGCCAGACCAACCATTGACGAATCTTCTGGTACTCCGCCAGGGACTTGTTCGCTTGTTCGATCACGTGGGCAGCATCACTCTCAGAGCCATCGAGCAAAAGTGCAGCGCATGGCTCTTCATTTCCATTCTGTCGAAGACCGACCACCACACAGTCGAGGACCCCCTTTTGTTGGCGCAACGCTTTTTCCAGGTCCTCTGGATACACCTTCATCCCGGCAGACGTCACGATCGTGTTTTTGCTCCTGCCCTTGAAATAAAGCCTTCCGTCGGGTCCAGCTTCTGCAAGATCGCCGGTATGAAACCAGCCGTCGGCAGCCAGGACCGGTTCTCGTTCTTGCCCGCGTTGGTATGCCGCGGCAACGTTTTCGCCCCGCACCAAAACTTCTCCGCTGGCGTCAACCTTGATCTCCATTCCCGGAAATACGCCGCCGATCGACCCTTTACCGGTGCGAAACGGATGATTTAGGGTAATGAGCGACGCCGTCTCCGTCATGCCGTAGCCTTGCACAACGGCGTAGCCGAGCCGGTGCCAGAATATTTCTGTTTGCTCGGGCAGGGTCGCGCCGCCGGAAATGAAGGCCCAGAATTTCCATCCAAAGCGGCGGTGGATCAAGCGAAAGGTCCACCAGCGTTGCAGGAAATGCCTATTTTCGGAAGCGGCCAAGTTGTTGCGAAACCTCTCCAGCTGCCCTCGTCGTTCGAGATCGCGTTCAACTTCTCTTGCAAGTGACTCGATGAGTCGCGGCACCGCGACCAACACAGATACGCGCTCGCGCCGAATCGTCTCGATAGTTTCCCATGGCTTCAGTGAATCGCTGTAGATCACCGTCGCGCCCAACAGGGACGGAATGAACAGCCCTAACATCTGCCCGAAGATGTGACTCAGCGGGAGCAGGTTCAGAAAGCGAAGTGGATGGAACAATCGTTCCCAGTGGAGGTATTTGCGAATTTCCCGTTCCAGCGGTTCGATATTGGCGAGTACGTTGCCGTGTGAAATCACGACGCCGCGCGGTTCGGCGGTCGTTCCCGACGTAAAAATCACCTCCAGCGTGTCGTTTCGTGTCATCACCGGCGAAGGATACGGTTCCGGTGAGCGCGGGGCTATGACTGCCGGAAGCGTTTCCAGAAAAAGCGATGGGGCTGGCAATGCAGCACCTCCCCCAACCTTGACCGACACCAGGGCCAGTTTGGCGCGGGCGTCCCGAGCGACGCGGGCGGCGAACTCCGCAGTTGAAATCGCGTCGATCGGTACGGCCACGACGCCGCGAAGAACGCAACCAAGAAACGCCGTGGTCCATTCCGCCGAGCCCTCTCCCCAAAGCACGACGGCATCCCCTTTGCCGATCGCTCGCGCCTCCAACTCCTGTGCAAAGCGGTTCGCGTCGTCAGAAATTCGCCCATAGCTCCAGCGTTCCATACGGTATCCGCGACGCTGGACCACGGCGATTTCGTTTCTGCGCGCGCCATACTCCCGCACCCATTCGGTTAGTGATAAGCGCGCTTCCGGTACGACCGCGTTCACCGAAGGAAGCTTCTTAGCCTTGTGATTACGTGTCGGTTGAGGCGACGGTAAAGGCATTCTGGACTCTTCTGATAAGATTCTTACGCAATGAGAATGGATCGGCAAACAGTTGTTATCGGGGGTGGGATTACGGGCCTCGCCTGTGCCTATCGTCTCGAGCGATTGGGGGTGTCTGTCACCTTGCTGGAAGCTGCCGATCGGGTCGGCGGCGTCATTGCTGCGGTCAGACGCAACGGTTTTCTTTTCGAGGCCGGCCCACAGTGCCCGCGGTTCCCTCGCACGCTTCGCGAACTGGTCCGCGAGCTCGGACTGGAGGGCGCCTTCGTGCGCGCGAGCTCCCGCGCCAAGCGCTATGTTTTGAAAGGCGGTCGACTGTATCCGGCGCCCTTGTCGCCCTGGGCTCTTTTGGGCACGCGCCTGGTTGGCTTCCGCGATAAGGCTCGCTTCGTTGGTGAGCCTTTCGGCCATGCAGAACCGCCTGATTTGGAAGAATCCGTGGCCGATTTTGTGCGACGCAAGTTTGGCGCCGAGACACTCGACTACCTCGTCGACCCCTTCGTTTCCGCCGTTTTTTTCGCCGACCCGGAAGAGATGGGTCTGGAAAGCGCCCTGCCGTCCCTGGCTCGCTGGGAACGCGAACACGGCAGCGTGTTTCGCGGCGCAGTGAAATCGCGCAACTCAAACGGCAAGTCTCGTTTCTCTTCCGATTCGACCAACCATTCCTCTTCGAGTGTGCGCCTGGGTGAGGCATTGCCACCGCTCGGTTCCTTTAAGGCCGGGCTCACCGCTCTGACCGACAGGCTGGCCGAAAAGCTAGGTGCTTCGGTGCGGCTCGGTGCGCGCGTGGAAGGCCTGCGACGTACGGTTGGGTCTCTCACCCCTTGGTCAATCCGACTTCACGGCGGGGAAGAAGTTGCCGCCGAATCAGTCGTCATCGCCGCTCCCGCGTACGAAGCCGCAGCTCTGTTGCAGGCGGCCGATCCGCATCTGAGTTCGATGCTCGGCGGGATTCAGTATTCTCCGTTGGTTGTGGTCTGCTCGGCTTACGATCGCGCTCAGGTTGGTCATTCGCTGAAGGGATTCGGATTTGTGGTCCCGCGGCGCGAGGGCCTACATACGATTTCAAGCACGTGGAACTCATCGTTGTTTCCAGATCGCGCCCCGGCGGGCAAGGTTCTGATGACGACTTTGGCGCGGCCTTTTGCCGAGGCCTCCTTCCTGGCTATGTCGCAGGAGGCCATTGCGAACCGGGTGGAAGGCGAGGTGTCGGAAGTCCTCGGAATCTCGGGCCAGCCGGTAGACCGCACAGTGTGGAAGCTTCCCAACGCGCTTCCTCATTTTCGTCTTGGTCATGCGCAACGCGTCGCTGAAATTCGCGAAGCCTCGCGGTCGCTTCCGGGCCTTTGCTTGGCGGGGAATTATCTGGAAGGTCGTTCGATCGGCGACTGCGTCGACTTCGCTTACTTCATCGCGGAATACATTGGCCGCGATCTAAAGCAGGGGAGGAAGTCAGTTGACTCCGAAAGGGGAAGGGATTTGCCCCGGTGATCGGGTACGTGGCGGGAGGCATCGGCGCAGCTGTGTTGGCAGGTGTTGGCTATCAACTGCTCGGAGTGCGCCGCGATCGCAAGCGTTTTCCTCCACCCGGCAAGTTCGTAGCGATCGGCAACCGTCGCCTTCACGTTCGGGACATGGGCAAAGGCAGCCCGACGGTCCTTCTGGAATCGGGCTTGATGAGCACCGTGCTGACTTGGCAAGGTATTCAGCCCGAACTCGCCAAATCGACGCGCGTGGTGAGCTATGACCGCGCCGGGCTCGGTTGGAGCGATCCCGGGCCAGAACCCCGCAACGCCTCTCGGATCGTGGACGAACTTCATTCGCTGCTGACCGACGCCCAGATTGCTCCGCCTTATGTGGTGGTCGGACACTCGTACGGCGGGCTCACCATGTCCCTTTTTGCGGCGCGCTACCCCGGAGAGGTTTGTGGTGTAGTGCTGGTAGATCCGGTGGCGCCTGCCGAATGGCACCCACCTTCCGAGCATGACCGCCGCCGCGTCGAAATTGGCTCAATAATTTGCCGGCGTGCCGCTGTGGTTTCGTACACAGGATTGCTGCGCTTGATTGCTTGGCTGATACACTCGAATGCAAAATCTCTGGCGAATCCCCTGATTCGCGCGATCAGTCAGGGGGCGCCGTCAGACTCTAACTCCACCGAGAGCCGCTGGTTTTGGAATCTCCCCGCAGGCGAGCGGGCCGTGACGCCGTTCTTTTGGACGCAAGCGAAATTCTGCCGCACGATCGCAAGCCAGCTCGAACGACTTCCGGAAAGTGCAGGGCAGGTTGTCGCCGCGGGCCCCTTGGAAACACGCCTCACCGTCATCTCGGCCGCCAACCTTCCGTCCCGACGCCTTGCCGAGCACCGAGCCGTAGCAGCGCAATCGTCCGAGGGTCACCACATCCTGGCAAAACGCAGCGGCCATTGGATTACCGAGGACCAGCCGGAACTTGTGGTGGCGGCGATCCTGGAAATCGTCGAAGGGGCGCGAAGTCGCACCGAGTCACCGGCCAGTTCGCGGCGCTTGACCTGATCAGGTGATGATCTGAAAGCCGCTGATTTGATCAGAGTTCCAATCTTTGCGTCCAGATCGCGCGCCACCCGTGATGCTTGTTGGCTTCCATACGGCGCAAGAAAACTCGCCATCGTGTCATAGGAAACGTTGACGATCACGACCCTGCGCTTCAGAGGAAACTCTACGGGCCGAGGATTCGACAGGTGCTATTGTTTGCCCTCAAACTGGGCAAATCGTCGCTCCAGCTCCCATTGCTGCCGTGCTTTTTCAGCCGACTGCAACAACGAGGCGCATGCCGCCGAAGGCTGGGGCACACCCAGAGTGTCGGATGAGCACGCCGAGGCCGCATTCTGGAACCGATCGGGATCCTGCCACAAACTCGCTCCCGGCAAAAAGCTGTGTTCGATACTTGTGCGCACCATCTTTTTCAGATCAGCGTAATTCAACCCGTAGGTCTGGACGGCACGAACATATTCGTGCGTCAAATCGATGCGGGAAACGCCCTCGTCGTCGGTCGACAGCGCCACCGGCACGCCGTAGCGCCTGTAAATCGGAAACGGGTGATCGTAGCCCGTGACACCGAGAATCACGTCGTTGCTGGTCAAGTTGATTTCCACCATCACGCGCTCTGCCGCCATTTTCCCCAGCAAATCGTAGGGCCGGTCCTCGTACATCACATCCACGCCGTGCCCGATCCGCTCCGCCTGGGCTATCTCGACCGCCATCCGGATGTGGCAACAAAGGCCGTCCGGCGGAACCATCCCGGGGGAAAGTTCGCCGGCGTGTAGGCTAATGTGCACGGTGGGATAAACGCCGTGCAGAAAGGCCAGCATCTTCATGTGCAAGGCATAATCAGACATCGCAATGTGGTTGTCCTCGGGCTGGACAAAGTTGATGCCGACGAAGCGCGAGTCAACCGAAGCCGCCTCGAAGCCCAGCAGCGTCTGCGCGAAGACCTGCTCGGGCGGAAACGCTCGCAGCACCTGATAGATGTAACGAATCTCAACTCCACAGGCAGGCGCCGGGTTGGGGTCACTGCAGCGTTCGATCTGCCAGCGCACGGCCTCACCTCGGTCCAGGTAGGCACGCGCAACGCCAACGTCATCGCGTAGCCCGCGTGCCAAGAGCTGGCTGCGAACCTCGCCCAAGCTTGCATTCGCCTTCCACCCCAGTTCGTGTGCGATCCTTGCCGTTCGCGAGAAGTCCGGCGTAACCATTAACTCGAGATATTGTTCATTCTGTGCCGCAGCTCGCGTGGCGATTTCGTCCAGCCATTCGCCCGTGTGCGCTCGATCCGCCGCCTGGAATTTATCGAATGAGTCAAAGAAATGATCATGGCCCGTCACCCCCGGGGTGGGTACAAAACCCCGCATGGAAAACGCATCTACGAGGGCGTCGTAGAAATGTTGGTCGTGATTGGCCTTCTCCGCGGGAACTTCACCGCTGCCGCAACCGGTGGCCCGCCGATTACCCAATGACAGCGAACTCACATTTACGCAGAGGTGGTCTTCCGCACCCGCTCGAATCCAAGACTCGGCGTAAACACCGCCCTCGAGGTGGTAATGCAGGTCTGCGCCTTTTGGCATGCTGACCAGAAACGCCCTCAAAGCTAGCGGATTGCCGCGAGCCGCATCCAATGCCCTTGACGCGCGTAGTTCGGGCGACGGCGCGCGTGAGGGCTCTTGACAACCCGTGAGCACCAGAAGGGACGAGCAGACAACGGCGAGCGGGACAGAACACATCGATCGAAGAGCACCAATCATTTCCGGTCCTTTATGTACAGGAAAACGCTTTCCAAATGGGACCTCACATTTTACTTCCTGAGATCACAAACACAATTTCGCTTTTGCCTCAGTCGTGTAAACTCTTCCCGGAACTCTGCTTCGTCTTCGTCTCCTTCAAAGGGCGTGAACGAATGATCCGGCTTCTGGCTTGTTTCTGCTGGGTATTGATGGGCTCGGGCGCGTGCGCTGCGCCGCCACAGGAGCAGTCGGCCTCGCCGGCGAAACCGATCCGAGTAAAGGTGGTTGTCGTCGCGATGTTCGAGCGCGGCCAAGATACGGGCGATGCGCCGGGCGAGTATCAGCTTTGGGTTGAGCGCGAGCATCTCGACCAGATTTTTGACCTTCCCGCCGGCTACCACCACGTGCGGATGAACAACGATGGAGTGCTCGGCCTGCTCACCGGAGTGGGGACGGCTAAGGCGGCCGCGTCGGTTATGGCACTTGGCCTCGATCCGCGATTCGACCTCTCGCAAGCTTATTGGGTCATTGCGGGAATCGGTGGGGGCGATCCCGCCGATGTTTCTCTTGGCTCAGCGGTCTGGACCGACCATGTCATTGACGGCGATCTCGCGTACGAAATTGACGCACGCGAAATCCCGAGTGATTGGCCAACTGGTTACGTTCCGATGCGTCGGTCGGCGCCGTATCAATCGCCGGCGAGGCCCGACGCCGATGGCGAAATATTCACTCTGAATCCGCAACTGGTCGCCTGGGCGCTTCAGCTCACCAAGGACGTCACACTGCTCGATTCCGATTCCATCCGCAAGGCCCGCGCGCGGTTCACCGGCTTTCCCAAGGCCCTCGAGCCACCGTTTGTGACCCACGGCGATGTGCTGTCGGGCATGACGTTTTGGCACGGCACGTTGATGGACCAGTGGGCCAATGCCTGGGTGAAGTACTTTACCGGCGGGCAGGGCAATTTCATGGTCACCGCGATGGAGGACACCGGCACGCTGCAAGCGCTCACGTTTCTAGGCCGGGCCGGCCGCGTCGACTTCAGCCGAGTCCTTGTGCTGCGCGCCGTCAGCAATTACGATCGTCAGCCACCTGGCGTCACCGCCGCCGACAGCTTGAAGCAAATGATCGAAGGGCAGTACGACGCCTATACGGAATCGCTCGAGGCGGCTGAGCGGGTGGGCGATAAAGTCGTTCGTGATTTGATCGAGCACTGGACCGAGCGTGAGTCGACGATCCCCTCCCCACGGCCGAGCCAGTGAGCAATCTCGTGAAGCCCCAACCCATCTATGCCGGAATGCTCGCGGTCGCGGTCGCCGAGGCCCGCAAGAGCCTCAACGAAGGGGGCTTACCGATCGGCGCGGCGATTTTCGACGGCAATGGTTGTCTAATTGGCGTGGGCCACAATCGTCGCGTACAGGATGCTGACCCTTCCATGCACGGTGAGATCAATGCCTTTCGCAACGCCGGCCGCCAGCGGAGTTATCGCGATATGACGATCGTTACAACGCTGGCGCCGTGCTGGTATTGCAGTGGTTTGATCCGCCAGTTCCGATTTGGAACGGTCGTGGTCGGGGAAAGCCGCAATTTCCAGGGCGGACTCCCGTGGCTGCGTTCGCTGGGTGTTCTGGTGATTGATCTCGACTCCGCTGAGTGCGCTTCTCTGCTGGCCGATTACATCGGCAAACACCCCGACGTCTGGCGCGAAGATATCGGTGAATCCTAACGCGACTGCTTCATATCCCGGAATATCTCTGTCTTCGCACGAACTCGCCGCTTCCGGGTTTGCCGACGAATTTCCCGTCCTCCAGGATCGTCCTCCCGCGCAGAAGGACGCTGATCGGCACTCCTTTGACGCGAATCCCCTCAAACATGGAATAATCGACGCGCATGTGGTGGGTGGACGCGCTAATGACCTGCTCCTTGTCTCGATCGAACACGACCAGATCGGCGTCCGAGCCGATCGCAATGGTGCCTTTGCGAGGAAATAGGCCGAAGAGTTTGGCCGGCGCGGTGGCAACAAGCTCGACAAAGCGGTTGGGGGAAAATCTCGCCCCGTGCACACCTCCCGTATAGATGAGGCTCAAACGGTGCTCGATTCCTGGCCCTCCATTTGGAATTTTTGTGAAATCGTCCTTGCCCAACTCTTTCTGCTCCTTGAAGCAGAAAGGGCAGTGATCGGTCGAAACCACCTGCAGCGTGTCGTCCGCCAGTCCCTGCCACAATTTGTCCTGGTGCCATTTCTCGCGTAGCGGGGGCGTGAAGACATATTTCGCGCCTTCAAATCCGGGCGCATCCATGTGCTCTAACGAGAGATAGAGATATTGGGGGCAGGTCTCTGCGTAGGCTGGCAGTCCGCGGTCGCGCGCCTCGCGCACCCTTGCGAGCGCCTCGTTGCATGACAGATGCACGATGTAGACGGGCGAGCCCGCCATTTCTGCCAGCGCGAGAGCACGGCCGGTCGCCTCGCCCTCGGCGGTCGTGGGCCGCGTCAACGCGTGGTACTTCGGCGCACGCTTGCCCTCGGCCAGAGCACGACGCACGATCACGTCGATCGCACCGCCATTTTCCGCATGCATGCAAATCAGTCCGCCATACTTCGCGGCCTGCGACATCGCGCGAAAGATCGTGCCGTCGTCCACCATCAGCACGCCGGGATAGGCCATAAAAAGTTTGAAGCTCGAGACCCCCTCGCCGATTAGGCCTCCCATCTCCTCCAGTTGTGCGTCGCCCAGATCGGTGATGATGCAGTGAAATGCGTAATCGATCGCGGCCTTGCGATCGGCTTTCTTCATCCAGGTGTCGAATGCTTGTCTGAGACTTTGTCCTTTGTACTGAACAGCGAAATCGATCAGCGTGGTCGTCCCGCCGTATGCAGCCGCAACGGTTCCTGATTCGAAGTCGTCCGCACTCGTCGTGCCGCCAAAGGGCATGTCCAGATGGGTGTGGACGTCGATCCCGCCCGGCATGACGAACATTCCTGCCGCATCGATCAACTGGCTGGCACTTTCCATTGGCAGCGACGGGGCGATGGCCGCGATCCGCCCGTCGGCGATCCCGATATCGCTTCGATACGTGTCGGTCGCGGTTACGACTGTGCCGTTGCGGATGACTGTGTCAAAACGCATGACCCCTCCGGTATGGTGCGGGTCCAGGCATCTTAGGGCATTCACGAAAAGCCACGCAAGGCGTGCGAGCGCCCAACCCCCTTTCTTTCCGGTCTAAGCACAGACGGGCAGGCTGGGATGAGTGCTAGAATGGGGCCTCCGTTGGTTTGCCACGGGCCCGCGAGCAACTCTCCATCCGGGCTGTGCGATTGGGAGATCCGACCGGTTTTTCCTATGCGGCTTCACGACACAGCGCCGAAGCTTTCCACCGAACAATACGAGAAGAACTTCGCCGAAATCTCGCCCGCGATGAACAGACGCCAAGCACTGATCGAAGCTTCGCGGTGCTTGTATTGTTTTGATGCGCCTTGCACGATCGCCTGCCCCACGCATATCGATGTTCCCGCTTTTATCAAGAAAATCTCCACCGGCAATTTGCGCGGATCCGCCGAGGAAATATTGACCGCGAATATCTTGGGACACAGTTGCGGCCGGGTGTGCCCGACCGAGGTGCTGTGTGAAGGCGCCTGCGTGATGCATGAAAAGGGCGAACCGCCCATTGAGATCGGACGCCTGCAGCGCCATGCTGTCGATTTTGTGCTGAGGCACAATATCGCGCTGTTTTCGCCCGGTGCACCCAACGGAAGGCAAGTGGCATGTATTGGTTCGGGCCCTGCCTCGCTGGCCTGCGCCGCCGAACTTGCCAAGCATGGCTACGAGGTCACCGTGTTTGACCGCCATGCGCTTCCCGGCGGCCTGAATACCTACGGGATCGCCGCGTACAAGACCCGCGCTGCCGATTCGGTGCGTGAAATCGACCTCGTGAAGCAGTTGGGCGTCAAGTTCCGCCAGAACATCGAAGTGGGACGGGATATTTCCACGGCCGATCTGGAAAAGCAATTTGACGCCATCTTCATCGGCGTGGGTCTCGGCGAGACCTGGGCCCTGAATCTCCCTGGTGAAGAACTTCACGGCGTCTACGGCGCAATCGAGTTCATCGAGAAAACAAAAGCGCAATCGTTCGGAGAAATCGACGTCGGACGCCGAGTGGCCTGCGTCGGCGCCGGCAACACCGCGATTGACGTTGTCACCGCCGCTCGGCGCCTAGGTGCAGAGACCGTCTACTTGATTTATCGACGGGGCGAGGCGGAAATGCCGGCCTTTGCCTACGAATATCAACTTGCGAAACGGGACTCCGTGGTCTTTCTGTGGCAAACACAGCCGGTGCGTGTCGTGGGTCGTGGTGGTGTTGTCACCGGCCTCGGATGCCTGCGCACCGAGCTTGGCCCGCCTGACCGAAACGGGCGCCGCAGCCCCACCCCGATCCTCGGTACGGAATTCACGCTCGAGGTCGATATGGTCGTGCGTGCCGTGGGACAAAAGCCCAGCACCGATTTTCTGCGCGCTGTGAAGGGCGTAGAGATTGATCCGGACGGCACCATCCAGATCCATGATGGCCATCAAACGGGTCATCCGCAATATTTTGCCGGTGGAGATTGTACCAATGGCGGCAAGGAAGTGGTCGATGCCGTGGCCGACGGCATGGCGGCAGCCCAAGGTTTGGACGCATGGCTCGGCTCGCCGCGCTCGGGCAAGGGGTGACATATGTCTGATCTCAGCGTGAGGTTTCTGGGGATGACTAGCCCGAATCCCTTCTGGCTTGCTTCTGGCCCTCCCACCAACACAGCTGGCCAGGTGATGCGGGCGTTCGATGCCGGGTGGGGCGGCGCCGTGTGGAAGACGATTGGCGAGCCCATTGTGAACACCAGCTCGCGCTACGGCGCCATCGATCTGAACGGCGTAAAGGTCATGGGCTTCAATAACATCGAGCTGATCAGCGACCGCCCGACCGAAGTCAACTTTCGCGAAATCTATGAAGTAAAGAAGCGCTATCCGAACAATCTCGTGATCGCCTCTCTGATGGTTGAGTCCAAGCGCGCGTCGTGGCACGAGATGGTGCGGCGCGCCGAAGATGCCGGCTCCGACGCCCTGGAGCTAAATTTCGGATGTCCGCACGGTATGAGCGAGCGCGGGATGGGTTCGGCGGTTGGCCAGGTACCGGAATACACCGAGATGATCACGCGATGGGTGAAGGAAGTCGCGAAGGTGCCGGTGATCGTCAAGCTCACGCCCAACGTGACGAGCGTCACACATATCGCCAACGCCGCCGAGCGCGGCGGCGCCGACGGGGTCAGCCTCATCAATACCATTAATTCCCTCATGGGAGTGGATCTGGAAGACTTTGCGCCACGTCCCAACGTGGGCGGCAAGTCCTCGCACGGCGGATACTGCGGCCCGGCCGTCAAGCCGATCGCTTTGCACCTGCTGTCTTCTGTCGCGAAGAATTCACGACTTCCCATCAGCGGCATCGGCGGAATCAGCTACTGGAACGACGCCGCCGAGCATATCGCCCTCGGTGCATCCACCGTTCAGGTCTGTACGGCCGCGATGCATTACGGGTTCCGCATCGTCGAGGATATGATCGACGGCCTGTCGCATTATATGGAGGATCATGGATTCCGCACCATCGAGGATTTTCGCGGTCGCGCGATGGCAAACGTGGTGGATTGGGGCGATCTGGATTTGAATTACAAAGTGATCGCGGAGATCAATACCGAGCTCTGCATCGGCTGTCAGCTCTGCTACGTCGCATGCGAGGACGGCGCACATCAGGCGATCGAGCCCTGCCGCGAACCGGCGAAGAGAAACGCAAACGCGTTTGGAGTTCATGTTCCGCACATACGGGAAGAGGAATGCGTTGGCTGCAATCTCTGTGCGCTGGTCTGCCCAGTCGAGAACTGCATCACGATGAGACGCATGGATGATGGACACGCGGCGATGAGTTGGAACGACCGGATGCGGCAACCATCCGGATCGTGCCCGCCACCAGTCCCCAGTGGCGATTAGCGCAGTCCCCCTCTTGAGCCTAGGGGTCCTGTGCGGGTCGGAATCGGTCAGGTTGCTGCCCGGGCTGGGACGGATCGCTTCCCGTCGTCAGTGCCGCATAGGCCAGGAAACTGACGCCGAATCCCGCAAACCAGGCGTAGTCATACAGCGGGCGGACGGGCGCGTACACCAATCCCACAAACGCCACCGCGCAGCCGATCGCAAGGGCCAGAATGGCCCGCCAATTCACCCCGCTCGAAAACTCGTAAGATCCACCTCGTTTGTACAAGTCCTCCGCTTTCAGAATTCGTTTCCGGCGCACAAAATAATCGCAGATCAAAACGCCCGCTACCGGACCCAGAACTCCCGAATAGCCAACCAGCCACCCCGAGACGTAGTTGCCATAGCTGGCTAGCAGCTTCCAGGGCTGCATGGCCACGCCAATCAAACAGGTCAGCAGACCTCCGGTGCGAAAGCTGATCTTGCGCGGCCATAGATTCGAAAAATCGTTTGCCGGGGAAACCACATTGGCTGCCACGTTCACATTGAGAGTCGCCACCAGCAGCGCCACCATCGCGACAACCACGGCCAAGGGGTTTTCCAGGTGCGAGAGGACGGTCACCGGGTCCCAAATCGCCTGGCCAAACAGCACAACGGTAGCGGAGGTTACCGCGATGCCAATGAAGGAATAAAATGTCATGGTCGTGGGCAGACCCAGCGCCTGACCGACCATCTGTTCACGCTGCCCCCGCGCGTAGCGCGTGAAATCGGGAATGTTCAACGCCACCGTCGACCAGAAGGCCACAACGCCGGTGAGCGAAGGAACGAAGAACCGGAAGAACTCGGCGGACGTTCGGAACTTCGATGGCGTCGCCAGCATCGGCCCCAACCCTCCGGCCTTGGTGCGCGCCCAGAGCAGAAGTGCCAGCCCGATCAAGAGCAAGAATGGGGCGGAGATTCCTTGTAGGAACCGAATCGTGCGGATGCCGCGCAAAATGACGGCTAGATTCAGCGCCCAGAAGCAGAAAAAGCAGACAGGTACGCCCCAGCTCACATCTTTTGCAGTGGGCGCTAGGGCCACGACCATTGCGTAGATTGCTTCGCCGCCAATCCATGTTTGAATTCCGAACCATCCGCAGGCGACAAGCGCGCGCAGCATCGCGGGCACATTGGCGCCGAGCACTCCGAACGCGGAGCGCGCAAAGACCGGGAAGGGAATTCCGTACTCGGCGCCTGCATGTGCGTTGAGGAGCATCGGGATCAGCACCACTACGTTTCCCGCGAACACGGTACAAAGAGCCTGTTCCCAGCTCATGCCGCCGGCAATCATCGAGCTTGCAAGCAAATAGGTAGGAATGTTCACGCTCATCGAGATCCACAGCGCGGCGTAATTGTAGGTGTCCCAGGTGCGGCGCTCGGTGGGCACGGGCGCAAGATCCTGGTTGTAAAGGGAGCTGTGCTGGACCGCCTGCGCCTGTAACGGCTCGGTCCTCTCGTTCATCGCCAAGGCGGTCCTGAGGGGTTCACGATCCGCGGCCTGTGTAATCGATGTAGACGGCCTTTAGCTCCGTGTAGAAATCGATGGCCACGCGGCCCATTTCGCGCAGGCCCACGCCAGTGGCTTTGATTCCGCCGAACGGCATTTGCGCCTCGCTCGCCACCGTCGGGGCGTTGACGTGCGTGATGCCTGTCTCAATTTGATCAATGAACTCGAAGATTCTGCGCGCATCGTTGGAAAAGATTGAGCTCGAAAGCCCGTATTTTACGGAATTCGCCACGCGCAACGCTTCTTCGAAATTCCTTACGCGGATCACGGAAAGTACCGGGCCGAAAATTTCCTCCTGTGCGAGGGGGCTGTCCCAAGCTACATGATCGAACACGGTCGGCGCGATGAAATATCCGTTTTCATAGGCATGGCCAGCCACGCGTTGCCCGCCAGCCAGGAGCTGCGCTTCCTTCTTGCCGATCTCGAGGTATCGCAAAATGGTCTTCATCTGCTGCTCGTCGACCACCGGGCCCAGATCGACATGCGGGTCGAGTCCGTTGCCGATTTGCATTCTCTCGGTCCGTTTCAGCAGCATTTTCACGAATTCGTCTGCGACGGCCTCTTCCACCACAACACGACTGGTCGCCGTGCAACGTTGTCCGCTCGATCCAAATGCCCCCAGCACAACGGCCTCTGTGGCTCGGACCAGGTCTGCATCGCGGAGCACGACCACCGGATTTTTCCCGCCCATTTCACACTGGCATTTCTTCATTTGCCTGGCCGCCAAGGCATAGATGTGGCCGCCAACTTCATTCGATCCGGTGAAAGAAATCGCGCGCACTTCTGGGTCCCGCAACAATTCGTCGCCCACTTCCTCGCCCGCACCGAGCACTAGGTTCAACACGCCCGGCGGGGTGCCCGCTTCGTGAAGGATATTGACCACCCGGGTCGCGCATTCCGGAGTCAGCTCAGCTGGTTTCAGCACTACAGTGTTCCCTGCGACCAGCGCCGGCGCCACCTTCCACACCGGAATGGCCATGGGAAAATTCCAGGGCGTGATCGCCCCCACCACCCCGAGTGGCTGCTTGATCGTATACGCGACATTCCCGGTCAGCTCGCTCGGTATCGTTTCGCCGCCCATCCGACGCCCTTCGCCGGCAATGAACTCGAGAATGTTGATCGACCGCTCCACCTCGATCAACGATTCCTTGAGCGTTTTGCCCTCTTCGCGACAGAGCGTCCGGGCCAATGCATCCTTCTGCGCCTCCATCAACGCTGCCGCACGGGCGACCACCCGTCCTCGGATAGGCGCGGGTGTGTCGCGCCAAACTGGAAAGGCTGCCTTGGCCGCGGCGATCGCTTCGCGCACTTCCTCACGCGTGGAAAGCGGCGCCACACTGGTCACTTCCAGCAAATTGGCGGGATTGCGCCGCTCGATCGTTTGTCCTGAGCGTGACTCGACCCAGTGGCCCTTGATGAAGTTGCGGCAAAGCGGTGGGGCAACGATCGCGGTCGTCATCGGCATCGCCTCAATCGGCGGCCTCGGCCGAACCGGACATGCGCGTTCGTACGATCTCGTCGTAGCTTTCCGGGCGCCGGTCGCGGTAGAACTGCCACGTCGCGCGGACTTCCTTGATTTCGTCAAAGTCCAGCTCGGCCACGACCAGTTCGTCTTTGTCACGGCCGGCCTGCGCAACGATCTTACCGCGCGGGCTGCAAAAATAGCTCTTGCCGTAAAACTCGCCGATGCTCCACGGCTTCTCGGTTCCCACACGGTTGATGGCCGCCACGAAGTATTGATTCGCCACGGCGTGCGCTGGCTGCTCGAGCTCCCACAAGTATTCGGAAAGTCCGGCCACCGTCGCCGAGGGGTTGAAGACAATCTCTGCGCCGTTTAGTCCCAGAATTCTTGCCCCTTCCGGGAAATGGCGATCGTAGCAGATATATACCCCGACGCGTCCGTAGCGTGTCTCAAACACGGGATAACCGGCGTTGCCGGGAGTGAAATAAAACTTCTCCCAGAATCCGGGGTGGCAGTGGGGAATGTGGTGCTTTCGATATTTGCCCAAATAGCTGCCATCGGAATCGAACACAGCCGCCGTATTGTAGAAAACTCCTGTCATTTCCATCTCGTAGATGGGAACCACCATCGCCATTTTGTGTTTCTTTGCCAGCTTCTGCATTCTCTGGAGTGTAGGGCCATTCGGCACTGGCTCGGTCAGCTCGTACCAACGCGTGTGTTGCTCGGCGCAGAAATACGGCCCGTAGAACAGTTCCTGGAGACCAAGGATCTGCACACCCCTGCGGGCCGCTGTGGCGATCATTTTCTCGTGTTTCGCGATCATTTTTTCTTTGATATCGCCTAGGGAATGCTTTTCCGATGACCATTCGCAGGCAGCTTGGATAACACCGCAACGCACGATCCGCGGCATGGATCCCTCCTCGGGGCGCAGCTCGCCAGCCAGTTTACTCTTCGCTTTCCTGCGCCACAACAACGGCACGGCCACGCCCGGTCCTGGTCAAGGTCTACAGGAACGGTTCAGCCAAGCCAAGCTGGGCCGGCGCGCTTTGGGTCTGCTTCCAGACCTCGTTGTGACATAGGCACCGGCTGGGATACCATGGTCGTCTGCGAGGGATTGCACTCCATGGCGGAGCCCCGCCGATTTGACCGCGTGATTTGGATTGTCCTGGATAGCGTCGGCATCGGTGAGCTTCCCGACGCCGCCGCTTACGGCGACGTCGGCCGTGACACTCTCAGCCACATCGCGCGCTCGCGCCCCTTGCAAATCCCCAATCTCATTCGACTCGGTCTTGCCAACATAGCCCCACTGGAATATCTGGTCCCGCTCGCGCACCCCGACGGCAGTTTCGGCAAGGGTGCTACCGTCTCACCCGGCAAGGACACCACGACGGGTCATTGGGAAATGGCAGGAATCTGGCTCGACCAGGCGTTCCCGGTTTATCCCCGCGGATTCCCGAAGGAGGTGATGGACGAATTCGAACGCCGCATTGGACGTCGCACGCTTGGCAACAAGGCGGCCTCGGGAACGGAAATCATCAAAGAACTTGGCGAAGAGCACTTGCGCACGGGCTTCCCCATCGTCTACACGTCAGGCGACAGCGTTTTTCAGATCGCCTCGCATGAGGACACCATCCCAGTTGCCGACCTGTACCGCATGTGCGAAATCGCGCGCGTGCTCCTCGATGGGCCCCACCGCGTCGGCCGCGTGATCGCGCGCCCGTTCACCGGCACGCCTGGCAATTTTCGCCGCACCGAGCGCCGCCACGACTATGCCGTCGAGCCGCCGCGCCCCATGCTTCTCGACGTACTGGCCGATCGCAGTGTTCCCGTTTTCGGTGTTGGCAAGATTCACGACATCTACAACGGTCGCGGCGTTCCCGACTACATCACTACGAGAAATAACGCCGAGGGCATGGCCCAACTTAACCAAGCGATCTGTCACAGACCTCAAGGCCTGATCCTTGCGAACCTGGTCGACTTCGATATGCTGTACGGCCATCGCAAGGATGTCGAAGGTTTCGCGTCCTCGCTCGAGGAATTCGACGTTCTGCTCGGTCGTTTGCTTGCCTCACTTCGTAGCGTGGATCTTCTTCTGATTACGGCTGACCACGGCTGCGATCCGGACCCGGTCCACCCGACCACGGATCACTCGCGCGAATACGTTCCCATCCTGGTCTACAGTCCCAGCTCGGCTGGCGGGAAAAATCTGGGCATCCGTTCGACGCTTGCCGATATGGGACAGACCGTGGCCGAGAATTTCGGCGGCTTCATCCCGCATGGTGCGAGTTTCCTCGATCAGGTTCGGTAGGGATCAAACGTGCTTGGGCGGCCAGCCGTCGTGGCCAAGCAATTAGGCGAGGTCCACGACGTAGTCACCGTCGGAGGGTTCGATTATCAATTTGTGTTCGCGCGAGAGCCATCCGATGGCCATAAAAAAGAGGCTCTGTGGGGCGTTGACCTCTTCCATCAAGGCAGCGAAAGTGAGGGGTCCTTGCTTTGAGAGCGTTTGCCAAACGGCCCCGGCCGTTTCACCGATCTGTTCATAACCCACGGTGTGCGCTCCCTTGCATTCCTGTTTTGAGCGTTCCAGCCAACAGTGCGCGGCGGCCCGGCGGAGCAATCTTTCGAAGACTTCGGGCTCGGAGGGGCCCGCCTGGGCCAGCGAGCCCAGAAATGTGTTCATGTCCAACGAGATTCTAAGGTAGCGTGCCTGGGTTACGCTTCGGTGAGAGGCGGGTGAATAGTCGCCGAATTCTATAGATTAGGCGGCTTTTCGAGCGCTGTGCTGGACGTTTCTGCCCAGCTCGTGATTGACACAGGTGGCGGCGTAGCCTACACTCAGGGTTTGTCTCTAAGCGGAGAGGTGTAACTGGGTAATGCGAACCTATGTGCCACGAGGCCGCGAAGCGGAAGCGCTTACGGTTGGCAAGAACTGGTTTGTCGTCGACGCTGGCGGACAAGTGCTGGGACGGCTGGCAACTCGGGTGGCTAGAATCCTGATCGGGAAGGATAAGGCAAATTTTTCGCCGCATCTGGATTGCGGTGATCATGTCATTGTCATCAACGCCGAGCGGGTAAGGCTGACCGGCAACAAGATCGATCAGAAGGTCTATCGGCGTCATAGTGGATATCCGGGTGGGTTGAAAGAAGTGCCGGTACGGTCGCTCATCGCACGCCGCCCGGAAGAGGTCGTGCGCGAAGCGGTGCTTGGGATGCTTCCCAAAAACAAACTGCGCGCACGTCGTGCCAGGAAGCTGCGTGTGTATGCCGGAAGTGAAGCGTTGAATCGCCACGCCGGACAGAAACCCCAGCCACTCGCCCTGTAACCTCGCGGAGAAAGTTTCGAGAGCCTATCGGTCCGCGCGGCGAAGTCCGCCGCGAACGCGGACCGATCACCGAATGGGAGGCAAATTGGGTTCGACTTCAACGACAACGGGAACAGTCAAGCAAGCGTACGGCACAGGGCGCCGCCGCGAATCGGTCGCCCGCGTATACATCAAGCCGGGGTCGGCGCGGTTCGTCGTGAATGGCCGTCCGGTGGACGATTACTTTCGAAATATCGCGTGGCATACGGCCGCCGTCGAGCCGCTGAAGTTCACGCAGATGCAGGATCAGCTCGAGGTGAATGCGATGGTGAAGGGTGGCGGGGTGGGCGGGCAAGCCGGAGCGGTCCGAATGGGGCTATCCCGCGCCCTGGCGTTACTGAATCCCGAGTTGCGGTCGGCGCTGCGGAAGAACGGATTCCTTACGCGGGATCCACGCATGAAGGAACGTAAGAAGTACGGACAAAAGGGTGCACGAAGGCGCTTCCAGTACAGCAAGCGGTAAGTCTTAGCTGGTTGGGCTGGATATTTCACGGCCGGAAAGGATCCGGCAAAAAAGGACGCTGACCCGGGCAACCGGAATCCGCCGCAGGCGATGGAAGCCTGGGCGCGAAGCGTCCCTCTTGAGGAAAGGAGACACTTTGGCAGTCGAAATCACAATGAAGGAGCTTCTGGAGGCTGGGGTTCACTTTGGCCACCAGACGCGGCGTTGGAATCCGAAGATGAAGGAGTATATCTTCGGCGAACGAAACGGAATTCACATCATCGATCTGCAAAAGACGTTGAAGATGTTCCGTGAAGCGGCGCGCTACATCGCCGATCAGGCGGCGCAAGGCAAGAGCGTGCTCTTTCTGGGAACGAAGCGACAAGCGCAGGAGGCCATCGCTGAAGAAGCGCAGCGGTGCGGAATGTTTTACGTAAACCATCGCTGGCTCGGCGGCACCCTCACCAACTGGGTCACCCTGCAGAAGTCCATCAAGCGGCTGAAACTGTTGAAGTCGATGTCGGAAGACGGCCGGATGGCGGAATTTTCCAAGAAGGAAGGCGCTCGGCTGGACCGCGAACTGAAGCATCTGCAGCAGAATTTTGCCGGTGTCGAGAACATGACCACCCCGCCCGATGCGATGTTCGTGATCGACCCAAACGCGGAAGTGATTGCGGTGCGGGAAGCCCGGCGCATGGGAATTCCGGTGGTGGCCATCGTGGACACAAATTGCGATCCGAGTCTGGTCGATTGGGTGATTCCAGGCAACGATGACGCACTTCGCGCAATTCGCCTGTTTACGTCGAAGATTTCCGATGCCGTGCTGACGGGTCGGCAGTCGTTCGAGCAGACGCAGATCGCCGATCAGAAGGCGGCCGAAGGCGCCGCTTCCGAAGAAGCTCCCGAGTACGTCGACACGAGCGCCTACGAACAGTACGAAAAAATGGAAGGGGATTACATCGAAAGCGAAACGGGCGAAGCGACTGACGAGGCTGCTGCTTCAGTGTCGAGCGAGGACGAGGGTAGTTCTCGATAGAGCGTCTCGCATCCCGGCTCCGGCCGAAGCCCTGCCGGTGGAGATCCCAACCTGAATTGAAGGAATCATACCGATGGCAACAGCACCCGAAGCTGGCAAAGGACCCTCCGCGCAGCTTGTAAAGGAGCTTCGCGACAAAACGGGCGCGGGCTTTTCCGATTGCCGCGCGGCGCTGATTGAGGCCAGCCTTGATCTTGAGCAGGCCGTCAATATTCTCCGCAAGAAGGGACAGGTGGCTGCGGCGAAGAAGGCGCAGCGCGCCACGTCGGAAGGGCTGGTCTCCTGCTACATTCATGCAGGAGGAAAAATCGGCGTGCTGGTCGAGATCGATTGCGAGAGCGACTTTGTGGCTCGCACCGAGGATTTCCAGCGTCTGAGCCATGACGTGGCTATGCACATCGCTGCACTGGATCCGCATTTTGTGCGTCGTGAGGAAGTGACTGAGGAAGTCCTGGAAGGGAAGAAAGCTGCGTATCGTGAAGAAGCCAAGGCGGCCGGCAAGCCGGACGCCTTTATCGATAAAATCGTCGGCGGGAAGATGGAGAAGTTTTACGAAGAGAATTGCCTTTACGAGCAGCACTTCATTAAAGATGAGGGCATCACGGTAAAAGAGTTGGTCGATCAGGCGATTGCTAAACTGGGTGAAAATATAACCATCCGCCGCTTTTCCCGGTTCAAGGTCGGCGAGGTAGATGGCGTACCAGCCGCAAGCCCTGCTCCGAGCGATGTCGGCGGCGACGTCCCGGTCAAGTAAACCCTTCTTCGAAGACAGGAGCAGACGGCACGCACTGTCTATTCTCTGCTAGAATGCCGCCAGACATGACCGAGAACGGTGCCAGGATAAACTCCCTGTGAAGCCAGAGCGGGGCGGTGTGAGCCTCGATGTTCCGATCTTTCGGCGCATTGTCGTGAAGCTTTCCGGTGAATCTTTCTCCGGTCCGGAAAATTACGGTATACACCCCGAGACGACTCAAAACATCGCCCGCGAGGTGAAAGATGTGCAGGAACTCGGTGTTGAGGTGGCGCTGATCGTAGGCGGCGGCAATATTTTCCGCGGCGCCCGTCAGCAGGGTTTGACAATCGATCGAGCGACGGGCGATCACATGGGCATGCTTGCGACGGTGCTCAATGGTCTGGCCCTTCAGGACACGCTCGAAAAGCAGGGTTGCCATACGCGATTGATGAGTGCCATTGAGATGCACCAGGTTGCCGAGCCGTTTATTCGCCGCCGCGCCACGCGGCATTTGGAAAAGGGGCGTGTGGTCATCTTCGCTGCGGGTACCGGCAATCCGTACTTTTCAACCGACACCGCGGCGGCACTGCGCGCCATGGAAATCAAGGCTCAGGTGATTCTAAAGGCCACCCGGGTTGATGGAATTTACGACGCCGATCCGGAAAAAGTAGCAAGCGCCACGATGTTCGATCGGATCACGTATCTAGACGTGCTGCAGAAAGGGCTCTCCGTGATGGACTCAACGGCCATCTCCCTGTGTATGGACAACAACATGCCGATTGTCGTTTTCAACATGAATGTGCCAGGAAATCTAAAGCGCGTGGTTGTGGGCGAGCGCGTCGGCTCGACCGTGACGGCTGCGTGACCGGCTGAGCGCGGAGGCTCGGCTCCGATGACCACCATTTCCACAAGCAAAGACGCTTTGGGACAAGCCAAAATCAGAATGGAAAAGGCGGTAGAGGACTTCCGCAAGGACTTGGCGGGTGTGCGAACTGGTCGCGCCAACGTCGCACTGCTCGACCATGTACGCGTGGATTATCACGGCACGCCTATGCCGATCAACCAGCTCGGCACACTCAATGTTCCCGATCCGATGATGATTGTGATCTCACCGTGGGATCCAGCCGCGGTTGCGCCGATCGATAAGGCCATCCGCACCTCCGATCTGGGCCTCAATCCCACCAACGACGGCAAGGTTGTTCGCGTACCGATCCCGGCACTGACCGAAGACCGTCGCAAGGAGCTTGTAAAGCACATCCACAAGGTCCTCGAAAATCACCGCACGGCCGTCCGAAACATCCGTCGCGACATCAAAGAGGCTGTCGAAAAACTGGAGAAGGAAAAGAAGATCAGCGAAGACGAGCGGAAGCGCTCGCTCGATGAACTTGAGAAAATCACTCACGCCGAAACCAAGAAAATTGAGGACCTCTCTGCCACGAAAGAAAAAGAAGTCATGGAGATCAAATGACGATCCGGGTGCATCAGTGCTCGGTCCGAACCCTTCCATCGGCTTGCTTCTAAACGACGTGACCCGCGCTCACTGGCGGATCCTCCCTTCGGATTCATGAGAGAAGCCCGACCCAGCCGAACGGCCTACCTGGTTGCGATGCGCCGCGCCGCCCATCAAATTTTTGACGATCCGAAGGTGTTTGACGACCCTATCGCGATGTCCATCCTCGGACCGGGGGCCGAGGAGCGCCTCCGAAGCGAACCGCGATTTCTGAACCGGTTCGGACGTGCCATGAGGGCCTCGATGGCGGCGCGCAGCCGGTATGCCGAAGACCAACTTGCGCGGGCCGTGGAGAGGGGCACAAAACAGTACGTAGTGCTGGGCGCGGGGCTGGACACGTTTGCCTACCGAAATCCTCATCAGCAGAGAGAACTGCGGGTTTTTGAAGTCGATTATCCGGCCACGCAGGAATGGAAGCGTCAGCGGCTTGCGGCCGCCAACATCCCGATCCCGTTGTCGGTGAGGTTCGCGCCGGTGGACTTCGAACATCAAACTCTCGCCGAAGGCTTGCGGCAGGCCGGATTTGATGTGGAGAAGTCCGCGCTATTCTCCTGGCTCGGCGTGACCATGTATCTGGCCCGCGAGACCGTGATAGGCACCTTGCGATTCATTGCATCGTGCGCACCCGGTGGTGGCGCTGTGTTCGACTACATGGTGCCACGCGAGACACTCAACTGGACCGGCCAGTTGGTGCACAATGCGCTGTCGCGGAGGGTGGCCAAGGCAGGCGAACCCTTTCGAACATTTTTCCCGCCGGACGAGCTGCGAGAGGAACTCGAGGGCATGGGGTTTCATTCCATCGAAAATCTAGGTGCCGCCGAAATCAACGCCCGCTATTTCAACAATCGGGCCGATGGGTTGCGGGTGCCCGGCCTGTTGGGTCGCCTTGTGAGCGCACAGCTCTAGAAAAGTGTCAGGGAAGGCGAATCGCGTCGGCTAGTTTAGGTGCACTTCCTCTGGCAGAAGCAGCGTGAATTCGCAATCGCTTGCCTTGGCACGGCAGGACAACGTGCCACGGCGGACGATTTTCGTCGGGACGGTGTCGGGGAATACTGCGCCGTAATCGAGAGAGCTCAGCCGATCGGAAAGTGGCCGCAGGGCTTCGCTGCCGCTGATGAATTTCACGGCATCCACGTGCGCCGTTTTTTCCCCCGGGGATAGCAAAATAAAAAAATCCGCCTGGGCATCTTCGGTTACAAGCTTTCCGGCGGGAATTGTGCGAAGCGTGTCCAGTTCGGGCTTGGCGCTGTGGACCAAGTCGTCGATCTGTGCGTTGCCGCCGAGAAGTAGCATAAGCCGGGCTCGCGTGTCAGCCGTGGCATGCGGCGCGGCCAATGCCAGAGCGCACGTGTGGACCGCGCGATCCTTGTCGCCCGATTTGGTGTAGATTTGTGCGAGGTGATCACCCGCTTCGCCGTCCTCACTGAGCACCCATGCGGCATGAATGTAACGCATGGCATGATCCAAATCTCCGTTCTGAAAATAGATCCAGCCAAGCGTGTCCCAATACGCCGCGATATTTTCCATTTCAGCGAGCGTCTGATCGGTCAGATGAGCGAGGTCCACGGAACGAAGACTCCCGGAGGCATCGGCGATGGCCACTTCGGCATATCGTTTTGCTTTGTCGAGGGCCATCTTTTCTTCAGCTAGGTTGAAGGCGACCTCATTTAAAATCGCCGGCGTATGCGAAACAGAAGCGGCCTTTTCGAAGGCCGAGACCGCTTCGGGGGTGTTTCCGGCGCCCGCATAGGCGCGCCCGAGACTGACTTCGAGCTGTGCGTTCTTCGGCGAAAGGATCGTTGCCTTTTCAAACTCCGGCACCGCCTGCGCGTAATTATGCTGTTCGAGCAACAAATCTCCCAGCGAGGCATGTGCGATGGGATCCAATGGGCTTATTTGGGCTTGCTTGCGAAAAGCCGCAGCCGCCTCGGGATAGTCCAGCTTTCGTTCGAATGCGACTCCAAGGTAGTTGTTGGCGTGCTCGTCCGACGGATTGATTTCCAGTTGTGTCTGGAACGCCCGAATCGCCTGATCCAGTTTTGCGACGCCGAGGTATGCCAGCCCGAGGTCATTCCACACCTGTGCGTGGTCTGGCTTGATTTCGACAGCACGCTCGAGTAAGGGGATGGCAGCGCGCATGTTGCCCTTCGCCAAGGCCCCGCGGCCCGCCTCGACCAGATCCTCAATCGCGGCGTTGGAGGGAATCGCGGGGCCGCCTGGTCGGACGTTTTCGACCCGCAGCAGCTGATTCTGATCGGCGGTTACGGCGCGCGTGAAGCCAACGTATTCGGTGGCGCGCGACGGCCCCAGTTCGCGCATCTTGAAATCGAGAGACCGTGAGGCTGTTACCACGTGGTTCTCATAGCGGTAGCTGGAGGTGAATTCAGCATAATCGTGCGTGATGGCAACGCCGACCGGAGGTTGTGCGGCGAGCGAGAGCGGAAGATTGAGCTTCAAAGTGACCCTCACCCGAAGCGGGCTGCCGAGTTCGATCGGCTTCGAGGTGTCGGTTGGTGGATCGGGTACGCCGATCGCCAGCAGCGGCAAAGACGTCCGGGTCGTCTGGCTCGACCAGTCGATGAAATTGGCTTCAGTGAAATGGATATCGAGTTCAAACGGATCGTCTGTTGCGGTCGGATCGTTCGGTTTGGCCGATGTCACTTCGCCGTGAATTCCGTCCAGAGTGAGAATAGTCTGGCCAATCTCCTTCCACTCGCTCTGCGGGACGCGATGAAACGCCGAACGAAGCACAAGCTCTGTGTCGCCACGAACCATGTAGTGGGCGGTCGCGGTCAGTTTGCCAAGTTCGCTGACGGTACCTTCGATAGCGACGTGTTGCGTCGAGGGGAAAGGGGGATCGACGGGTGTTTTGACAATTCTTCCGGAACCATCTCGAGAAACCAGAAGTGCCGATTGGTTGCGAAGTTGGATCGCCAGCAGCTGAAACGGTGCTACATCGATGGTTGAGTTCATCCAGATCCAATCCGATTCCATAGGCAGGACCGTCAGGACGCGTTCGAATTGCGCGGGCGAGGGCACGCCCGTGTCAAGCTTTCTCACCGACGGAATCAAAGCGATTTCGGCAGGCATTCCCGCTGCACGAAGCATCGCGGCTAACAGTGTGTGCTTGTCGTCGGAATTACCGTATCGGTTTGAGAGTATCTCGGCGGCGGCGTGAGGCCGATATCCGGCCGTGCCAAAAGGAAGGTCCACATAGCGGATGTTCTTGGAGACATAGTCATAGAGTGCCCGTGCTTTTTCACGATCGCTCGCGTGGCCTCGGGTTAATTCCTCAGTCTTGGCGCGAATCTCGGGCGTGGGCTCGTCGCGACCTCGGACCAGCTGGGCATACCAGCGCGCCACTTCGTTCCAGCTCGCGAAAGCCGTGACCTGTACGTCGGAAGGTTTCTGGTTCTTTTCTTCGGAGTCCTGCTGGGAGAACCGTTCATCGAGCTTGAGATTCTGTCGTTTCCAGCGGTAGATCGTTCGCCCGGCAAGCTGTTGCGTTTCATCCGCCGGGGTCGACGATCGCAGTATCACTTTGCGTGCGGAGGGAAGGTTGACTTCCAGGCGCTCATCGAGAACGATGGCGCTGTCGACAAAGCTGTGCTCGAACCAGAATTCGTTGGGCGCTACCGCCTTGGTGGCGCGCTTCACAATGTGGTATGCGAGCGTGTCGCCAGGCGAAAGCGACGGAAGGGAAACCTGTTTTTCCCTGCAATCGGCGTAGGCCGGAAAATCACGAACCTTGGTCGCCACGGTATCTTTGACAGCCTCAGCCATGACGACGGTGGTGCCGTCTGATTTCTCGAGACGCACGTCGCGGACCTCCACCGCTTCGCTCCCAGCGTTGTACCCGAAAACTAGTTCGCTCCACGACTCGACCCCGGCGTCCGTTTGCACTCGCACCCGCACTTGGAGATCTTGTTCGCTGGTGCCGTCGTTTTCAAAACGCGCGATCGTCGCGTATTGCGCAATGACAAACGGCTCGTGCGAAAACTCCGTCTGGGACCTGGGCTCGCCGGGGATGGTCGACGACGTCTGTCCTCCGGCAAATGCCGGACAACTCAGCAAGCAAAACAAGGCCAGCGGCCGAACTTTCATCGATCCTCTCTGTTGAAATCTTTCGGCCACAAGTGTAGGTGGGTGGGCGTTTCGGGGTAAAGAGGCGATGGCGGCAACGTTGAGTAATGCTAAACCCTCACCGTCGACCTGACCCCAGACAATCGCCCCGTCCCGTCGAACTCTCGAGCCGGTCGCTAAGGCTATGCATAGGTAGATGTCTTTTTATCAATAAGATACTTGGGTGCTCGGCAAGAAGCCGGTTCGCCCTCCCCTGAGTGGCCGGGTTTACCTAGAGGAAGCAAAGCGGGCTTGGCCGGCCGACCCGGAGATGAAAACCCGGTCAGATTTTGAGCGCCTGTCGTCGGCTTGTGGCCCTAAGACTCACATTTTCCACAGAGATATGGTGTTGACAGGATTGTCAATTTTTCCTATACTTCGGCGGTTGTCTGGGCCCGTTGGGTCCGGTGATTGAAAGGGAAGTCTTCCAGCCCCGGAACAAAGAAAGACGGAACGGGGCGGTGAAGAGCGGCCGGAATGGGGCGCCAGCCCCGCAAAGCCGTGCGAGCCCTCCGCATTCGGCAGATGCAGTTCACTCCTTGGGGTGAGTAGCGTCAGCGCGGAGTACCTGGTAGTTCCTTCAGGT